>OGFG01000200.1_pt1 | contig 72890 bp, 59 predicted proteins | sample 1570761 | NCBI WGS metagenome assembly OGFG01 (sample SAMEA2581938, study PRJEB24529) | metagenome | biome: Human gut stool | place: China | collected 2011
TGGCAGACAGTGAATTAGAAAAGCTGTTACCATGGAATGATAAAGTTTTTGAAATATGTAAAATCGAAAGATAGATAAAGAAAAAAATAACTTAGCATAAAGAGTAAAATAATATTTATGCTAAGTTATTTTATAATGTACGCCTGAGTTTTTTGCGCTTACTATTAATCTTTCACACCCTCTCACTCCTTTATCTCCTCCTATGTTCCCCAAGTCTAAACATCTGCTCAAGTCTCAGCGGATATGTATGACGCTTACTAACCTTCTCATACCCATTATGAGCAATTTCCCTACATACATCCGTATGAGATAAATAATATCTTATCTTTTCTTCCAATTCTTCAATGCTGGAATAGATATCCAGTTCTTCCCCTTGCAAAAACTCATTCAATAAATCAGACTGATAATTGCATAGCACAAATCCCTCACATGCAAGCAAGTCAAATATTCTTAACGGTATTCCACTTCGTATAGGTTTTGATGTCGGGTTTAAGTTTATCGTACTCTTATTAAAGACTATCGGCATCTGAGTGTGTGTCATTATAGTTCCGTGATTTTTAAGCTTAGGTATTTCCTTTGTATCACTCGCTGTATAAATGTCAACTTCAAATTTTTCAGATAAATATTTAAATGTATCCACACGCTCCATAGCTGTAATCTTATTGCCAATGTAAAACTGTGCGAGTGTTCTTTTCTTTGTAAGTAAATCCTCTTCTCCCGCCAGATAATATCCATCATAATTTTTTACAAATTCATCTACCAGTTCATCACTCAAAAGTTCTTCTACAAAGTAATATCCATAAATCTTCTCCTGTGCTTTCATAATCCCATGAAGGTAACCTGATATTTTCGGTGATAAGTTTTTGACCTTGTCATACGGACATTTCTCAGTATATAACGAGCCTACAAAACTGATATTGTGTGTGTACTTTTCTACATCAGATAATGAAGCATTTCTTATTGCATTCTGATAGAAGTCACAATCAGCAGCTAAAGGAAGATAAAAGATATTGTATGGATTGTAAACTGATATTTCTCTGTATAACTCCGAGTCAAATATAAATAACCTGTTGCACCTGTTTTTAATGGTCTTTGAATATAATTCAAGAACCGGAGCATCTACTATCCAACTGTAATACAATAATTTATATACTCTGGCAATTTCAGAAAGTGCCGGATAATAATTTATACTGAATATAATATCCGCATTTGACTTCTCCATTCCCATAACAACAGCATCTAAAATTTCCTGACCTGATGGCGACTTATTTTCTACTTCCAGTACAACTTCATATACAGTATGTCCAAGTTCTTTCAATCCACGGATAACTGCATCCTCACATATACTGTTATAACGATATATTAATATGTTCATATGTACTTTCCTTCATAGTTGTTCAAGCATTAAAATTTCATTACAAATTTATGTAAATCTCTGCCTTTTCACAACAACATCTTCATTTTCATTAATTTTACTTTGTCGCCTGCTCATAAGTATAAAATGCTCAAGCATAAATTCCAAAATAACATAAGTGTAAAAAACTCTGTTATGCCAAACATTAGTTGCAACACACCGACCTAATAAGATATAATATTAGTAATAAACAAGATATGTTACACATGAACAAACATTATGAACCATAATTCAAGATAAAGATTGTCCGACTTCATCTTGTTGAGGGATGTTCCCTCAAAAGGCTTGCAACTGAATATGATATATCAAAAGCAATCATATAGAGCTAGACAAAACAGTTCACAAATATATGAATGCCGAAATGCAACTGTTTTCAATATTCAGAAAAAAGAAACCTGCATATGAATATGTTATTGCTCACAAAGTTTATGATAACAAGCTGACTAGAGTTTTCTTGCAAATGCAATAAATCAAGAATGGTATACGGCTTTTACTTATCTATTTTTAACAAATGACAGTAAGCGTTATAATTGCACTATTATTAATCTTCATGTTCGAAGTGTTATCGCAAGCATAACGGATAAAAATATAACCATGTACATACGCATTCTTATAATAATTACAAAACGCCTTACGAGGCTCGCTACGAGCTTGTATAACCTCTGTGGCAAAATATTAGGTCATAGTGTTACAAAAAAAGCTTGACCACAACATCTAAATAAAAAATCTTTGTTTGTTCATATTTTTTTCATACCACTTCATTCTAGTATCTATTTGCTTATCTATATATTTGTTATTCAAATTGTATAAGTCCTTACTATCCATAATAAACTTCAAAATAATCGGATATATAAAACCTATCAATAAACTCAACAAAATACTAATTATATATTGAATAAACTCTGTATTATTCATCTGTAACCCAAATAGCCATTCTAATATATATAATAATAACTCTACCAATCCACAAGAGCCAACAATCATTGCTGAATAATATAGCAATATATTAAATAACTTCCAAATATTATTATCTATTTTATTTCTAAATTTTGCATCATTTTCTCTCATATGTATATAATCAAATACTAATATCATATATAACTTCTCTGGCTCTTTTTCTAATATTTTTATCACATATGTTGGAATACATTCTATGTATTTTTTCCTTTTTTTGTTAATAAATTCTTTACAAAAATCACCACTATTTTTCTTTTTTTTATATTTAACATAAAATGGTATTAATATCTTTCTATAATATTTTTCTTTCAAGCTAATCTTGGTACTATTCTTCTTTAAGTCAAAATAAAATTTTATTACACAAATAAGTGCACTTAAAATACCTGTAAAAACTGTAAAAAATTCTTCCATGTTACTCTATCTCTCCATCCTCTCTCTTAACACATACCCCTCAAATAATTTAACATCTTCCTTTGTTGTTATCTTTATATTCGTCTGATTTCCTTTTGAAAAATAAATTGTCTCTCCTAGCGCATACATCAATGAAGTCGTATGCGGCTCAACTTTATCAAGTAATTTCTGCTCTACTGCTCTCCTATATAACCCTGTTATATAGGCAAATTTATATACATGTGGAACATTCAGTCCCATAACTTTATCCCTATCAATCCATTTTGTTGACTTTATACCATCATCGTTTGAACCCGCTAATAAAAAAAACGGTGTTGCCGATGTTGCATTTCCTTTTTCATCACACACTTTTATTGCATCACTTATTATTTCATTTTCCACAAATGGTGATGCAGCATAATGAATCAATACATTATCATCTTCCTCTAATTTCCCGTTTAATTCATTGATTCCATTTAAAACTGAGTGTTGAAAATCTTTTCCCCCACTAACTATCCATTTTACTTTTGTATATTTACTGCATAATTCTATACATTTTTCTTTGTATGCATCTAAACATACTACCTCTATTGCATCAATTTCTCGATGATTTTGAAATTTTTCTATTGTGTATGCAATTATTGGTTTTCCTAATACCTCTATAAATTGTTTAGGTGTCTCTGCTCCTACCCTTGAACCTATTCCACCCGCTAATATAATAGCAATATTCATCTTATTTTTTCCTCTTTTCCTCGTTCAATTCTTTAATATACTTAAGCACTATTGGCGAATACTTTTTACAACTTCTGTATGCTGGCAGAAAGAAAAATCCATCATCATCATTTACAGAACCTTTATACAGTCCCCAACAAAACCAGTACCAGCCTGTCAATACCACATAAGCTAAATAATGACAATATTCTTTAAAATCAGGTTTCCTCTGTAAATACATTGCTACCACACTTTTTATTTCTTCTTCCGTATAATCATCTCTACAACAAATACATGCAATATCTGCTGCTTCATCATTTATTCCAGCATATTCCCAGTCAATCAAATATAATTTATTGTCTTCTGTAAATAAATAATTGGGTTCATATGTATCATTGTGAGATAAAACCATATTTCCTATATTATCTGTTTTCAAATACCCATTAATTATTTTAACCTTTTCATATAAATCGGAGAACTCATCAAACAAGTCACCTTTAGACTTAGAAGCTATCCCCATAAGTTTCTCCGCCTCAACAAATGTGTCAAACATTTTTATGTTAGCATCACATTCCACCGAATGTAGTTTTCTAATATAATCAATAGCATTCTGTAAAATTGCTTTGTCCCTTTTAAAATCAAAATCTATTGTTTTATCTATAAACTTTGATATTTTCCATCCCGATTTATCTATATAAATAATTGATTTATCTATTCCAATCTCCTTAGCTTTATTTTGAGCATAGCACTCCGCTTCACGATCCACTAAATTTCCCGAAGTATTTCCGGGATGTCTATATACATATGTTTTATCATTCATCTCAAACTTGAATGAAACATTAGTCAACCCTTTCTGAATAACTTCAATATTATCAATTTCATTTGCCTTGCCACCTAAGTATTTGCAAATATTATTAACAATAGAAGAATCAATATTATTTAAAAATTCTGAATCAAACCTTCTCAAATCATCTAATGACTCAAATTCCAATATATCTTCATCACTGAATTCACATGCATACAGTGTTAGTTCACTAATGTGCTTGGCATAAAACTCTTCCCAAAACAAATCCGCAACCCTAAATTCATTTATTTCATTCTCAAGAAATTCACAAAACATTTTAGAAAATTTTTCAGTAAAATAAGCATGTCCTACCATTGCAAAGCTGTTTTTTCCACCTATTGATACTTCAGTTATAACCTCACAATCGCTCTTTTTAATTGCAAATTCATTAAAACATCCTTTTTTCCATACACATGCCCTATATGAATAATCCTTTTCTGCTAAAAATGGATTTTCTACAAAATAATGATCCGCACAACATATATATGTATTCTTCATATGCTTCCGGGCTACAAAAAGTGAATATAAGTTTCCCTTATTTTCAAATTTGTTGTTAGAAATAAGGCAAACATCATACTTATCTTCAAGATAAAAATATCTTTCTTTCATAAAACCTACAACAATATAAATTTCATTTACACCAGCTTCTTTCAATTGTTTTATCTGACGCTCAATCAATCTTTCTCCCCTTACGACAAACAAGCCTTTTGGCTTTTCATAAGTAAATGGTGCAAATCTGCTTGATTTTCCAGCTGCCAAAATAATCGCATTTTTTTCCATACTATTTTCCTCAAATAATCTATACTCTCTTTATCTTATATATCAAACTTTTCTGAAATTTTATTAATAATTTGTTCTGGAGACTCATTTCCATTATTATCTATTATAACCTCTGGATTCTTAGGCTCTTCAAACGGTATGTCCATTCCCATAACATTACTAATTTCTTTTTTTAACACTCTCGAATATAATTGTTTCTGATCCCTTCGAATCAATTCATCAATTGAGACTCTTAAATAAATCTCATGATAATTTTCAATATTATCATGATTCCACTGTCTACACTCATCATACATTGCAATAACACAAATTACAACATCTATCCCTTGTTCTGAAAGCATCTTGCATAAACGTCCATGCTGTAAGGCAAGATTTAACCGCCCTTCATTACTATAATCTTTTGTCTGGTATACTTCACGGAGTACATCTCCATCCAAAAAAATAACATTGTCTTTTTTGTCTTTAATTCTATTGTACAACAACTTTCCAATTGTTGTCTTTCCAGCACCAGAAAGCCCTGTAATCCAATATACATTGCCTTTTTCTTTTTTGTATAATTTTAATGCATTAGCGAATTCCGGTATTTCTTTAATATTCAAAAAATAATTACCAGCTAGTCTTCTTAATTGCTCAATTCTATCTTTATACTCAGCACAATCAATTAAATTTATATTTTCATTTTCCAATTTATAATAAATTTCTTTTCCATTAGCTATCTTAATAAATTTATCAAATTTAGTCACCACACATCTATATGCCATACCATAAATATGATTATTCTCTTTAATAGTTTTATTTACTCTTGATTTATTATATAAATCAACATCCTGTAATAATGCATACTTATCAACAGCCTTTTGAATATATCCTTTTTCATTTGTTAATATAAATTTTATTACATATATCATATTTTTATAAGACAATATTTCTTCTATTTTCGCAGGTTTTATATTTCCACCATCAATGATGCAAAAAGTTCTTATCTTTCTTTCCAAAAAATTCCATTCATTGCGCATAAAATTAATACCATGATCTGACATATATATTTTTACAATATTATTTGGTATTATTTCATTATAAAATTTAAGTTCCTCATTAATATATTTATAATTACATTCAATCTGATTAGAATTAATTGCCTCCTTAAATTTGTATGAATAATTTTCTCCTACTCCAAATGATATAAATGGTCTATGTGTCTCACATATTGTATGTACGATTACAAAGAGTGGAACTTTTGTGTCTATAATTTTTTGTAACATTTTCCAATATGTATCACACATCGAAAAAGAAAATTTATCATCATCAAAAACTGATTCATCTTCTAAATATATATATTCTTTTTCAATATGATTATCCGCAACATGACCTATATATTTAAACTCATATCCTGCATCTCTAATTTCTCTTAAAAGCTTACTGTTTTCTTCTGATATTTTTTTCTTGGAAAACAAATAATCATCAATTCTTTGTGTTTCTTGAAATATAGTATGCATTGTCGGATGAGTATTAGGACAACTTGAATAAACTCTTTCAAAAAAAAGAGACTCATCTTTTTTATTATGTAGATATGGTATATATTTTAATTTTTCAAATGGAACTGCATCTATCCAATACATTATTATATGATTTAAATTTTGATTATTAATATAATGCTTTATACTATTAATTAATTGTTTTAAGTTATTTTTAACGTCTGAATATACCATATAATTACTATATTTATTATTTATATATATATCAATATACTTAAAAGCAGAAACAAAATCTTTTAATACTAATAGACTATTTATCAACAATACTAAATTTTCTTCTGACTTATTAGCTTCATATTTGCTTTTCAAATAAAGAGAAGTCTCATAGAACCCTTTCCTATAAAAGTAATAAGGCGCCGTTAATATTATATTTTTCTTTTCTAATTCATCATATAAATCAACTAAATTTATTTTATTCCCATCGTAATCTTTTTTCATTTCTTTTCTATATGAAAATGATGATATTACCACTGAATCATACTTTATTTTTTCTTGCATATTTTTATTAATTATTTTAATGCCTTCAATTTCTTCTCCACACAATATATCATCAACAATTGCCAAAATATTAATTTTGCTTAAATACCCTTCTCTTTTTATATTATCCAGAAAATGTTCAGTATGTATGCCAGCACCTCGTATAATCACTCTTTTTCCTTCTAATTTATAAATCATTTCTAAAAAACTTTTTTTAATCTCATTTTCTAAAAAATCATGATTTCGAAACTCTTTTAAACCACTAACTATTTTATTAAATTCATTTTCTATGTTCATATTTTAATACCTTTCTAATTCCCAAAAATCATTTATTTCCTTATCTAAAAATGTATATGATAATTTTTTTTCAGGTAATTTATTCTTAAGTTTTAAAACTCTATCTATATCTATATTTTTTTGAGATAATAGTTTAACTATTTTTGCAACAATATCTAATGCATTATCATCCCAATTATACCTGGCTATTTCCTGCGTTCCTATACGGATTCCATAGCCGTTAAATAATTCTTTCACTTTTTTATTTAATGTAACTTCACATCTATATGCATTATCATATATAGTATTCATCAAATTTTCATCACATCTTATAAAAATTTGATGTGTATATGATATTTGCCCATTTACTCTTGCAATATCATAACCAGCCTCTTGCAGCTTTTCACCTAAATAATTAGAACAATGTACCATATGTGCCATATAATCAACACCATACATTTCAAATTCTATCAAAGCAAATAATAAAGAGATCTTTTGATGCATCTGAGAATGTCTTAAATATTTAGGATTAATTTGTGTTTCCATTCTATCATGTAAATATTTTTCATTTGTCATTATTAGTCCTGATGCTGGTCCGGGAAAAGTCTTATGTGTTCCTGCAAACATAATTACATTATCCATATTGTCTAAAGGATTTTTGCATAATTTTGCAGCAATCAATCCTAGTAATTGACTACAGTCCCACATTAATACACATGATGAGGTATCTATTTTTTCCAAATCAAAAGCTTTAATTATATCTGACGGTGCTAATAATATATACTGAATCTTTTCTCTTTTTACCATATCATTTAATTCTTCATATTTTAAATCTAAATTCTTAACAGAAAATGGTGCAATAAAAGTCTTTAATCCTAATCTTTCTACAACTGGTTTTACTGATGCATGCCCGCCATGCTCTTTTCCCAATATCATAATTTTATCACCTGGTTTGCATACTGTTTTTACAATCATATCAATACAGTTCATTCCACTAAACGGTCTGGCATCTGTATATCTTGCCCCAAACATTATGCTGCATATTTCTGATATCTTTTGATAAAATGGAAACAATTTTTCACAACCGATAAAATTATCTTCCATATTAAAAGAATATGTATTATTCATGATATATCGTTCTTGAAATCCATATGTCAAAGGCAAATTTACAAATTTCGATATCACATTTTCTGCTGCACATAAAGGTAAGGCTCTTTTATGATAATCTATGAATTCCTTTGAATACTCATATACTTGTTTCAAATCTTTTTTTATATTATAGTCATTTTTCCCCATTACTTTAATACTTTTGTCTATTTTGTATAATCTTACGAACTTCTTTTTAATATCTCTACATAAATAATATACATAACCTTCATAAGAAATTTTATAATTGTCATTTTCAGCCACATCACAGATATAGAAACAATCTCTAAATTTAAATCTAAATAAAGTTTTCTTTATTTTTCTTAATGACTCAATATCTATAATTTCATCCTCTCTTGCCCCCAACATATAGCATACTTGGCGCATTATATTAGATTCAGAATTCACTAAATATTTCTTGTCGAATTTTCTCAATTCCTCTAATGAATCAAATTCATATATCACATTTTCATCACATAATTTCGCATACATATACAACTCTTTCAAATTTTCATCTTGTATATCAGCCCAAAATTTATTATATGTTTCTGGTAAATCATATATTGCATCCAAAATTTTAATCAAATTATTCGAAAATCTCTGATTAAAAAAAGCGTAACCTAATGTTACCCAAATATCATAACATCTATCACCATACATGGTATTTAATATTCTATCATCCTCATCTAATATAATACCTCTCTCCGCGGTTTTTCCTCTTTTATAAACAGCAGTATAATATGCATCATAAGCATATTTTTGAAAAATATTTTCTTTAAAATATAAATCTGAAGATGTAATTATTGAATTTTTCAAATACTTTCTAGCTGCATAAATACTTGAATGATTATTTTTTTTCTCATATTCCTTTGTTTCTATTAATATAACACCAAATTTATCGATTAAATATTTAAATTGTTCTTTCATATATCCAACTACTATTATAATTTCATCTATTCCTTTTTCTCTAAGTTGAAGTATCTGTCTTTCAATCAAAACCTGTCCCTTAACTTTTAACAACCCTTTGGGTTTTTCAAAACTTAAAGGCACAAATCTTGTTGACATACCTGCTGCCAATATTATTGCATTTTCTATCTCATGTTCTTTTAATATTTTTTCCCCTGTTATAGAAACTCTACTATCAATTAAGTAGCCTTTATCTGATAATTTTTTTTTTGCAACTTTAATTTTCTCTACATCCTTGTATAATTTAATTGCCAATTCTTTTTCAGTCAATTTATCATTTTCATATAACATATTTATTATGTCAAATTCTATTTTGCTTAACAATTAAAATTCCCCCTTTTATCTATAATAAACTTTAATCTTTTTATCTAATTTTTTCTCAATAGAAGGTATCTCCATATAATCACCATAATCCGTTCTTAAAATTTTGTCATATCCCTTAGGAATCCAAAAATTATATTGCTCAAATTTCGCTAGTTTTCGTTCTAAATAATCTTCTTTTAACATCACTCTCGATTTATTACCATTAAATCCAAATGTTCCACAATATACACATGAAACATATCTACTATTTTTTATATCATACCTTTTAATAGCATCTTTTATCTTATTTACCATATATTCGTACAATTCTTTTTTATATTCCATTGTTCCATACGGAATAACTACTTTCTGTTTCCATTCATTTCCTATATTTTCTAATTCTTGTGAAAATTCTAACTGTTTATCCTCATTTTCTGGTACTCCTCCCAACGGCCATATATCCATTCCTATTCCCATATCTACACGTAAAGGAAAATTTCTTTCTTCATATCTATAATGTTTAGATGTCAACTTTGATATCGTACTTATAAATGGATGATTATTTTCACTAAATATACTTTTAAATTCATATTTTTTTATTCCACTCAACATTTTACAACATTTAAGATAATCTCCCGCCGGCATAATTACATCAATATCATCATCCCATGGAATAATACCCCCATGTCTTATTGCACCAATTAAACTCCCACTATATAAAACATAATATAAATTATTATCTTCACAAAATTCATGAAACCATTTTAGTATATCTAACATTTCATCATGTACTTCTTTTAATTCAATATTGTGATAGCTATCTTTCCATTCCAGACAATCCTCTTTAGCCTTATAATTATATACATCTATACTTATTATTTTCTTAATAATTCTGTTTTTGCTGGAATATTTAATATCTAAAATGCATTTTTCATATTGTCCTCTTTCGCATAACAATACACTATCATCATCAATCTTTGTTTCAAATTCTTTAATATCAATTACAGGAATTCCTAAAAATTTTTTATCCAATTTATCATTTCTTATATCAACAATAGCAATTATGTTTATCTGTTTTTCCAATAAATATGTAATAAACAATTTAGCAGGTGAGCTATACTGATATATATATATTTTTTTCTTAAATAAATTAAACTCTTTTATTTTTTTTTCCAAATTACTAAATGCAAACTCAGCACATGTTTTAAATTCCATATATTTCCTCCAATTAACAACAATATGTTCCAGTCCATATAGGATGAATTTTTACTCCAAAACATTTTTTGAAATCAGATAATCCTTTAGTTTTCCCATTTCTTGCCCATAAATATATCCCACCTGTTTCAAACCAAAAATATTCATATTCATCGCTATATAATTTCTTAACCTCTAACATTACTTTCCATAATAAATATTTATTTACTCCATCTTCTTTGTCATTTTCAGATGCCCCCCACCAATAATATGCTGTATTTTTGAATAACAAAATTACTGTTGCTGCAACAACTTTATTTTCATGCTCATCAACCAAAAAATATACTTTACACAAATCCTTTGGCATTAAATTAAAAAATATATTTTCATTATACTCATCTCTTATAATAGCATGTTCACAATTTGTCCTTGTATAGGTCATTTTATGTAACTTTACATATATATCAAAATCTTCTCTTGTAGAATCTGCCATTCTCACTATATATCTCTTTTCATTTGAAATCTTACGAATTGCCTGTCTTGTTGTCTGCTCACAATCTGCCAGCATAGTTTCTATATTCTTTTTTAAATCAACCACTGCAGTATACCTAACAGATGGTCTGTACCCAAAAAACATTGTCTGATTTATCAAATTTCCTTTTTGTGGCTGCATCAATTCACACAATGGTGGAATAGCGATTTCCATAGCATTATAAACATTATATTTTTTATATAATTCATCTATATATTCTTTAAATCCTTTTACCAATTTATTAAATTCTTTTCTATGTAATCCGTCTTTATATACGAACCCCCACCTTGAATGAAGTCTAGCCCTTAACTCGCTATTCCCATTATCTGTGATTTTTTTATACTCCAAATGTAATTGCATTATCATAACTATCTCTTTCCGATCTTCATCAAAAATCGCAAAAGATTTATTTTTATCATTTTCCCAGCGATCCAATGCTATAACATCATAAAGATGATATGCATATCCACCCTTATTTTTATATACAAAATCGTCCCATTCTTCCGAATCAACCTCGCTATATTGTAAAATTTTCGTTTTCATGTTACTCTCCTTTTTTCAAAATAGCAGTGTCTTCATCTTTACTTTCAAATCTTTCCATAACATATCCTATAAAACATGACACTTCAGATGATAATAATACATTTCTATCCTTTGTTCTTATCTCTCGCATAAACTCTGCAATCTCATATCGTTCTCCTGTACCATCAATCTTATAAAAGTATCTTTTATTATCATTAAAATTTTCAAAACGGACTTCAAAATACTCGGTTTTCCACCACGGTGACGGTACATATATATATCCTTTCGTACCAGAAATAACCAAATCACCTTCTGATTTGACTCCATATCCTACCTTTAAGTTTGCAATACCGTTTTTATACAATAAACTTATTTGTGTAAAAATATCTATTCCCTTTTTTTCATCAATATCTGTTACAAAACTGCATTTTTTATAATCTAAACCAAAAATTTTTAAAACAGGTAATAATACAAACGGTCCCCAGTCCGTAAAACTCCCCCCCGCATTTTCCTTATTATAAAACCATTTATTTGATGGCTGCATTGATGTACAAGTAGCATCGATTGCTTTTATATCACCTATAATCCCACCTTTCACAAGAACAACCAATCTGTTAAAAGCTTTCATATAAGCTGTTTTAAGTGCTTCAAACAATACAATCCCTTTTTTCTTTGCATAATCATACAATTTTTTTGTCTGTTCTTTTTTCAACGATATTGGAGATTCGCACATAACATGGCAAGCATTATCTAATGCTTTTTTTACATAATCCCCTCTTGCTGCCGGTCCTGTCAATATATAAACCACATCAGATTTTTTAAGCATATCTTCTATATCTTTTTCTTTTGCAAACTTTATATCTGCACTATCCTCATATAATACAGGTTCACATATATCACCTATGGTAACTCCGCTTACAAATTTAGACTCAGACACAAATTTATCTATCATTGTGCCTTTTCCTATAATTCCCATAATTACAGACTGCTGTTTTTCTCTTATTTCTGAACTTGAAATTCCTTTTGTCCTATCAATATAAACAACATCGCAATATTCTTTAAGATAATCAAAATCACCTTTCCAGTCTGAACCTATAGCAAATATATCTATATCATATTTCTGTATATCATCTATCTTCTGCCCCTCATACTCTTCAACTATTATTTCATCAGCATAGCCGGATTCTTTTACATTTTTAATTCTTTCCATCAATGATTGCTGAACATTCAACTTTCCCCTGTTGACATCAAAATCTTCTGATGTTACCCCTACTATAAGGTAATCTCCAAGTTCTTTTGCTCTTTTTAACAAATTTTGATGACCATAATGAAACAAATCAAATGTTCCATATGTAATTACTTTTTTCAAGTTCATCACCTCACAATCACTGATATTACAATTCATATTAATTTAATACAAATCAATATGTTAATTTCAAAAATTTAGGAAACTCAATTTTATAATTATTATTTATCTCTTCGGCATATGCCATACCCTCTGGAGTATCAATAATATTATCACGATGATTTCCCATGCGATACACTTCTTTAACTCCTGTATTAGTAACTGCATATAAATAATCTTTTGATATAAAACCTGCTATTCCATCAATGTAATCAGTAAGTCCTTTTTCTTCGGCTACATCTCTGAAAGCCTTGTTATGCGTACTATAATACTGGAACTGTGCAATTTTTCTCTCTGGTAATTTATAATTTCTCTCCCATATAAAATCTTTAAATATCCTATTAAAGTCCACTAGTGATGCAACTTCATCATATTCTTTATGTTCTATGCCTGGCCCTTTTATAGCCATTACACAATGAGTCGAACGATCTGGATAATTATAATAATCAAAAAACGGTACACATTTCTCCTCATCATATACAATCTGAGAATGGTCACTAAATATAACTGTATAGCCATTATCAGCTACTATGTTTTTAAAATAGTCAAGTTGAAGATTTACATAGTCAAGACAATCAGCTAATTGTCCCTCTATAAATTCTGACATATCTACTATTCCAACATCTTTAAATCCCATCGGCACCGGTTTTTTTCTATGAAATCCGCATAACAATGGAAAGTGAAGTTCCCATGGATAGTAAAGATAATTAAATGTTTTTTCACTACTCTCAGCCGTATCACATGCCATCTTCCATAATTTATCTGTAAAATGTATCTGATCTACATAATTCACCCTGCTATCTTCTCTTATAATTCTCCACTCTCCTGATGAATAAAGGTTTATTTTATAATTTCTGTCTATAGCTTCCATCATAACCGGAAACTCTTCGGGAGCAAATATAAAACGATCTTCATAAACATTCTCAGTAAACGGCATCTTTCCTGTGGTTACACTATACATACTCTCATATGTTGTAGGTGCAGTGGAATATATATTTTTAAAAACTGCAGAATCTTTTAAATAATCTTTAAGTACCTTATATCTCCCAGGATTTTCATTATCAAATACATCAATAGCTCTTAATGCATCAATATAGTGTATTGTAATGTCATCTTTTCTTTCCGAATTTTTCCTTGCTACATCAGCAATTATATTTAAAAGTTTTTCTTTAAACTCCGCTAATAAACTGCTTTCCTTATAACCATTTTCTATATACTCATCTATATACTTTATTCCATAATAAAAATCTTTTATATGCATATACGAAGCAATGAGTTTCCGCAAAACATCTGCTTTTTTATCATCCTCCGCCTGTTCATATTCAATTCTTACATCATATAACTCCGAATAAAAACTTCTTTCTTCAAAGAAATTATAATGTATATCTATTCCTCTATCTCTTAGTTCCTGATATATATCCAGACTTTCTATTCCGAGTCCGAATTTTTCCAAGCTCTTCTTTATGGATTCACCACTTGAACGTGATGAAATAATTACTAAATCTAAATTGTATTTTTCAATATCCTCTGGAGCTATGATAGGATGTCCAAAGTATTCTTTTCCCTGTATCTCCTTACATGAATCAATCAAACATACGACTCCCTGAAGACAACTTGCATACTTTGTTAGAAGGACAGCTGCATGACTTGTAAGGGAGTTATTATATCCCGCCCCCCATAAAGCAATTCTTCCTTTCAAACATTTCTGCTGCAATAATCCAAGTATAATATTGTGTATCTGGACACTGTCTATAAAGTCATTTCTAATAAGACCATATTCCTCAATCAATTCATTGCACTTTTTATCATAGTATCCCATATTTTATGCCTTTCCTTTAATTCAGTTAATGCTTTTTTCTATCTCTAGCAATGCCGTAACAAACTTCTCCATATACTTCTTTTCTGCCGTAGTTACTCTCAAGCATTTTCCAAATCTGCCTATTCCATCATAACTTTTTATCAAGATTCCATATTTTTTTCTCATTATATCTACGATTTCATCTGCATCTGTTTTGGGTCTGATAAAAATAAAATTACCGTTTTCACCTTTATATTGATAAGAGTTCTTCTCTAATTCACTTATCAAATACGCTCTGCCAAATTTATGCTTTTCGATAAGTTCATCAATAATCTCTGGTTTTTCAATAATCCTTTGTGCAAATAACATTGCTACTGCATTTACATTATGTGGTGTGCACAATTTCTGCACCAGCTTTATTCCATCTTTCTTTCCAACGACATATCCAAGTCTAAGTCCTGCCAGAGAAAACAACTTTGAAAATGTTCTCGTAACAAAAATATTTTCTTCATTTAAAGCATATTTCAAAAAAGTATTTGGATAAAAATAGTGATATGCCTCATCTATTAATATTGTTATTTCATTTTCTTTTGCTTTCTTTATTATTTTCTTAATGTTTTTTTCCGAATAAGCATTTCCCATAGGATTGTTTGGATTAACCAATATCAATAATTGTATATCCGGAGTCATTGCAGACAATATATTTTCAATCGGCATTTCTAACTCATCTGTATAAGATACAGTTACAAATTCACGACCATACATTTTAGAATACACTTCAAACATAGCATATGTAGGCACCACCCCTAATATCTTTCCACCAACAGAAGTAAAAATTTCTATAATATATCTTATTCCCTCTGATGATCCATTTACAAGACAAATATTTTCCAAATCCACTTTCAAATAATCTGCCAGACTTTGTGAAAACTCTAATGTTTCCGGATATTCAGATATAAGCCTCGGCGTAATCTCTTTTAAAGTTTGTTCTATAAAATTTTCATCTAATCCACCTGGGTTTTCATTTAAATCCAATCTCACATACTGCTTTCTACTATTTTGATCATAAATTCGTTTTAAATTCTTTATATTTTCATCTGTATAATACACCTCTGCACCTCCCCTGTATTAATTTTTCTTTGCATAACTTATCATTTCTATACTCGCCAAGCAAGTTTTCAAATTATCATACTCAAAAACTTTCTCTCTGATCTTTTTTCTAAAATCAGAATATTCGTCTCGATTTTCATTGTCCAAATTTACACATCTTAATATGCTTTTTTTTAATTCATGATAATCGTTTACCTTCTCCCCTGGTGTAAACTCATCATAATCAAAATACATTTCTCTCGAATCATTCAAATATTCTTCTAAATCATAGGCGAAGAATATTATTGGTCTGTCAAGCAACAGATAATCAAAATATATTGACGAATAATCTGTAATAAGCACATCTGCCATTTTCAAAAAAACATATGGATCTGCATCCTTATTTATTACCATAATATTTTCACTTTGAATATTTCTAAATTCTTCATTAAGCTTTGACTTTGGATGAAGTTTTATGCAAAACAAAAGATTATTTTCTTCTAAAAATTTTTGAAAATCATCTCTATCAAAATTTTGAAAAAAAAGAGTTTCACTTTCTCTAAATGTTGGCATATAAAAAATCATTTTTTTATTTCCACCATTTATTTTTTTTTTCAAAAAACTGATAATCTTTTTTCTGTCTCTATTCTCTTCATCTAAATATATATTCTTTATATCATCGGATATAAGAACCTGATTTCTTGGATATCCTGCAATCAAAATATTTTCTGTCTTAAACGCCGAAGAAAAAATATATCTTAAATTTTCGGATGTAGTGAGTACATAGTGACTCGGTTTTTCATCTGAGATATTTCTTGGGAAATTCTTTATTTTTCCCCAAAAATTTTTCGGATGTCTGAATTTATCAAAAACATTATCATGCTGAATTTTCTTTAAAGGTATCCCATGCCATAGGTTTATCTTAAGTGCACCACCACTCTGCCAAAAATTTATATCCTTTGAATAATTATCATACAAATAAAGCTTTCCGCGTAAAGCAAACCAAATTCCTTTCAAACTGTGATACATATATGCTTCATAACCTTCAGCATTCAACATTTTAACTACATCTTCGTTATGTGATATCCAAATAGGTCTGATTCCCAATTCATCTCTATGCTGGCTTACATAAAGATATAAATATCTGGGATTATCTGCAAATCTTCTTCCAAAAGTGCTGCCAAAAAGCCAAATTTTTTTATCTCGTGGTACTAAAAAAGATAACCAATAGACCGGCAACAGTAATAACTGCCCCCAATAATGTAGTCTATCAGTTATCTTGATAATCATTACTATTTCCTCCATGAAATGTTCATTTGTCTGTTCACAGCTTCCCTGCTGCTTTACTTGATATATATATCGACATTTTTTTTATTTTGTTTAATCCCATATTCAAACTAAATGTTTTCCATTTTTTTCTAGATACACTTTTCCTATTTAACTTTATAATATTCTTATTCTCTCTCCTACATCTTTTTTTATTTATGCCGATATAGATAATGGTATATATACACATATATAACCAAATTATTGTGTTATACTCGACATGGAGGTTGAAATGCTTAACAATTTAAATATTAAATGTAAACTCTGCGGATGTACTGAAGTCGAACTACAAGATTATAAAATACGAAATATTACTGATGATTCATGTAAAATGTATAAATGCAAAAACTGCGAAACACATTTTATGTATCCACTTCCCTCTCAAGATTTATCAGAATATTACGACGGCACTTTTAGAGAAGAGGTGCATACTGCAGATTATTACGACTACACCGAACTCGATAAAGTATTTAATAATTTTTTAGGCGAGGCAAAACTCAGAACCGAACGAGTCAAAAATGACTTATCAGCCAATGACAAAATTCTTGAAATAGGTTCTTCTGTTGGATATTTCACTGCTGCTATATCTGCTTATGTAAAAGATGTGTATGCTACCGAATGGGATAGTAAAGCCAGGGCATATATTAAAGACAGACTTACCAAATATAATATTCATGTAGCCAAAAATCCTGAAGACTTTGAAACCAAATTTGATAAAATTTTTATGTTTCATGTATTAGAGCATATTGAAAAACCAATTGATTTTCTCAAGAATTTAAAACAATTATTAAATGAAAACGGAAAGATTTATATAGAGGTTCCTAATGTTGACGATGTAATGTTAAAAACTTTTCGATGCCGTCCATTTATAGAACATTATTATAAAAAAGCACATCTTTTTAATTATAATGAAAAAGGGCTTAAATACATTTTTGATAATTGCAAATTTTCAAATTACGAGATTAGCCAGATACAGCGGTACAATCTTTCTAATAACTTATACTGGTTATCTGACGGCAGACCAAGCGGTCGCCTAAGTTCTGTATATAAAGCTTTGATAACAGATGATTTAAATAAAGAATATATAGATTCTTTAATAAAAAATAAGCAAGCTGATACTTTATTCGCTGTTGTAGAAAAATAATTTACTATATTAAAAACGGTAGGCTATACAAAAAATTTTATATAGCTTACCGTTTTTATATTATTACATTTATTATCTCATCGTCACTTGACAATACACTCAAAAATTTATCTATAATCCCTTTCCTCTATATTTTACTATAATTTTCACTTTTAAATTTCCTTATATCCAATCCAATTCACTCCACCTTTTTATTACCACTTACGCAATATTGTCTTTCTATCCATAGGGTCAAGTTTACTTATTTTAGGATCATCATAATATGAATCATTGCGTATATGTGTTGTTGAAATCTCTTCAAATATTGCACCATTTCTTGATGTAAATGCATGTTTCTGTCCTCGAAGAACCGTCTGAACATCACCAGCCTTAAGCTCCTTTTCTTCTCCATCGAGCACAATTTCAAGGTCTCCATATAAAAGCTGGAATGTTTCCTCTTTTATCTTATGCATATGCATAGGATGTTTCTGCCCCGGAAGCACTATAAGTATTTTTTTACAATATTCTCTGTTTATAACACTTACTATGATAGCACCTGTCTGTCTGAAATTCTTCATCCCATAATGATGTGACAGTTCTATCTCTATGTCATCTCCAAGTACAATTCCAGCCTCATACAACATACCTTTAGCATCATGTATAACACTTCTTGCAAGCTTTGTCGATGTAATATGTCTTGTCTCAAAAAGTGCCTCATTAGCTGCATAATTTCTGGATACTTCTATACCATCGTTAAACTCTCCACTATTCATCTGTTTTTCCTGACATGGCATGGCAAAAAATACATCATCAATGCCTATTGTATCTCCTGCTTTTACATCATGTTTAAGATATACTCCACGCATAAGAGAATTAAGAGAATCAATCTCTGCCTGGCTTACATATTTGTCATTTTCTTTCTTTGTGGCACATATAGTTCTTGCTTTTATTACTGCTTCAACCCATTTATCTGCCTGAGCAGGTGTCATTGAATACGCATTTATTGAATATTTTTCTGTCGGCAGTGCAACATGTCTTTCAAGTATCTTTGCCCCCTTTGCAACAGCAAGCATTGCAACCGTATTATCATCAGGATCTTCATGACCGGAATATCCTATTGTAACATCTCTATATCTTTTATTCATGCGGTCAATAAAATCAAGTTGCAGATGGTCGGCAGGTGCCGGATATTCAGCAATACAATGCAAAAATGCAAAATCACATTTTCTGTGTGAAAAGAAATTATAAAGCTTATCTATGTCTGATAATGTTTTTCCACCTGTAGATATAATAAGCGGTTTACCCGTTGCTGCTGCCTTTTCGAGTAGTGGCCAGTCAAGTGAACTGCAGCTTGCAATCTTTATGATATCTATTCCCTGTTCCATACACCAATCTACACTACCCTCATCAAATGGTGTACTAATGGCTATCATTCCCTCTTCCTTGATAGCATCAACAAGTTCAGTAAATTGATCATATGTAAGTCTTGTGCTCATAAATCTTGGCACATGTGGTACATCGGTTCTGTTTACATAATCAGGATGTATAAAATTATCAAGATTTCTATATTGTAGTTTTACTGCTGCATTTATATTGTACTTTCTTGCAATCTTTCCCATTTCATGGATGATGTCTTTTCCATGTTCCACATCTCCCTGATGACTGTTTGCCATCTCAAAAATAAATAAATCATTAAATAATCTGCTCATTTTATTATCCTCCACTTCTCTCATATACTCTCCAATGCCTCCTGTAAGATTGGCATTGCGTAATCTACCGTCTCTATTGCTGCATTAAATGCTTCCTTTGATAACTCACATGAAAACTTTGCATTTTCTGTTCTATCATCACCGAGCATATTTATTTTTAATGCACTTTTAATTTTTGTTTCCATATAATCATTTATTATTTCATAAACCAGTTGTTCTTCAATAAATTTCATGTTTTTCTTGACAATCTCCGCTTTTTCTCCAAGCTTTATGTCTGCCTGCTGAGTTTCTTGTCCGTCAAGTAATAAAAGCATATCATCCGCAGCTTTAATCCCCTCCTCTGAACAACTATATATATCACTCAGCTCCTTTTTCATATTGTACAGGTCCTCTCTTAATTTTTCATACATATCTTCCGAAAATGTGGGCTGCATCTGATTTAATACTTCCTGAAAGTCAAATTTCTTCTTGCAATACAGTTCTATAGCTTCTGAAAGCTTCATTATTCTCGTTCCCTGTATCTTAGCACCACCTTCCGTTGCATCAATAACATCTATATCATCCCTGACTTTTGCAATTTCTGCTTCAAACCAGTGAATCATATCTACCCAATCGCCTCTCGCCTTTACTTTATCCCCATAAATTCCTTCTATCTCATAAATTCCGTTTATATTATCATAACTATGATTTGCTACACTTCCTGCGTGTGAATACTCTCCAGCATATGCAAGATCCTGCCCTATCAAAATTATTCTCTTGGCACCTATGAGCTCAGCCATCGTAAATGCATCTGTTGCTACTGACATTCCAAGCATACACGATGTGTATTTTAATCCATATTTGGCATACAGCCTGCACATAAAATTAGATGTGTTGTTCCATATCTTATGCCCTTTGTTTTCTTCCAATATACTATTTTTAGAACATATATCTGCTATCATAGGATGATCATGACATCTTTCATCCTTTAGATGTATAGAACTTTTCTTTACATCTTTTGTTATTATAACATCATAAGGAACATCATGTGCTATCAATATTTTGACAGCTGTGTCCGTAGCAACAATAAAAGCTTTTTTCTCTGCTTTTTTTAAATCATCTATATTTTTATCAAGTGAAGGACCTGCCGACACTATAATAATCGGCACATCATCAGATATCTTTCCTATAAATTCCGTCAAATAATTACTTTCTTTAATAAAATGCAGATTTTTAAAAGTATTATATATTGTTTTCTCATAAACATTGTTAAAATCTATCCCAAGTGACACTTGCACACTATAGCAATTCTTAATAATCTCCATGAAATTCTGAGCTTTATCACCATAAATCCTATCCATTTCCGGATATGTACAGACAATTTGATTAGGAAGCATAACTTCTGTAATCGTATTTAAAAAAGAAAAATAAATATCTTCATAATTTATGGTATCAACAAAAAAATGTACCCTTGCATCTGATATTATATCACGCATATCAAAATTTTTAAGACAATAGACAAATAACGATAAATCCGGTTCCACAAGAAAAAAGACAGCATCCTTTTTCAATTTGTCAAGTATTGCTCTTGCAAAAACACCATTTGCGATACCGAACATCACTACTGATGTATTTATATTGTTAAATTTATATTTATCAGCCCACCTTTCCGCTTCTTTTTTAGGACTATAGAGGCCATTCAATCTATGCCTTTCATTTCCTACTGCAATTTCTATTGTTTTGTCCCCGTCTCTTGTTGTGAGAATATTAAACCTATCATACTTCAAATCTCCTTTTTGCATAATATCAATAAGTTTTTCATAAAAATATTTACGGTATTTTCTTAATTTTTCAAGATTTTTTTCTAAATATTCCATTATTAAAGTCCCCTTTTGATACTTTCACTTGCTCTAATGAAATCTTCTTCAGTATCTATATCATAGTTCTCATTCATCTGATAACCAGCTATAACATCTCCCGTCATAGAATCTTTCTCCGTAACGACAGTGGTTCTAAATACATCTATACAGGCATTTTGATAATATACTTTTGGCAACTGTTGTCTCGGCATATTGTAACACTCAGGAATGTCTTTCATAATTGGTTCTAATAATCCATCCTGATCCATAAACCACATCTTATACGGTATTTCTTTTGCCGGTGCCACACATCTGACCGAATCAACATCCGGATGTTCTATTAGATATTTTATCATATTTTCAATATCCTGTATATCTCTTATAGGATAAGTTGGTCTAAGCTGAACTACTATATCCGGCACATAATTTTCTTCTTCTTTAAGGTATGACAATGCATGTTTAAATACATCTATATCAAGTGCAGTATCCGTAGCATATTCATCTGGACGCAAAAACGGAACTTCCGCTCCATATTCTTTTGATATATTTGCATATACTTCACTATCCGTACTTACTATAACTCTGTTTATACTAGGACTTTTTAATGCGTGTTCTATCGAATAGGCTATCATAGGTTTTCCGGCAATCAGTCTTATATTTTTGTCTTTAACACTCTTAGAACCGCTTCTTGCTGGTATTACCGCCAAAACTTCATATTTTTTTCTAAATATATCTTTTATACTCTTTTCTTCCATTCCATTTATCCTCGCACCATGTGATGCATTTATCATGTTTATATTTTTCTCATTTAAAACCCTTTTTTCTATCCATTTTCTATATAAATCCAAGTTCTTGTTTGTATAAATAACCTCTCCTCCAACAGCCTCAACTTTCTTCAGTCTGTTTTTATCAACAATTTTCTTTCCGACACCTAATGCGTGGGAACTTTCGCCTGCGTACCCCAAATCAAGACCTACACATATAAGACTTTTACACTTAAACCTTATTGCAACATCTATGACAAATGTTGCTACTGAACCACCGGTATCAAATAATGTATTTTTTTTTATTTCTGCCATTTTTTCAGCCTTTTCAAAACCGTTTTGGTAAGCAATATATCTCTTTCCTGTATATGAACTTACAACATTTGATGCTGCTGTGGAAAGATACAACAATGGAATTCCGCAATCTTCAATGCCAGATATCTGCCATCTTGTACTATCTTTTGCATCAGTAACAGCTATGTAATCAGGCTTAATTTTATTTTCCAACAACTTCCTGCTAATCTTTCCAACACAGATAACGCATATGTTTTGTCTTTCGTTTGACTCTAAAACATCCTTTAGAGACACAAGTTCATTTTCAAGAGATGGTCCCGCAGCAATCAATATTACATTTTTTCCGATAACATTTTTTCTTATATCATCTATATTATCATCATTTAATGATATATTGTTATCAAAATTCCGTATAAGATCATTTTTAAAATACTCCATCGAAAAAAAAGAAATATTATACTGTTCTAACAGTTCTTTTAATTCATTATTTTCTATTGCTTTAACTGATGGCATCCACATTTTACAATCAATTATATATCCGTCATATTTTTGAGTAATTCTTTCCAAATTTCCGGCATACTCTAATATTTCATTGCAATATATAATATGGATTCTTCTATTTGCCAATATATCTGTCATATTTCTATAATTTATTGCTGTTCTTATCTGCTCAATATCATTCTCTAACACATATATCTCCATATTGGGATACATTGCCGCCATTTCCTGGATATGATACCCCAGCCCAAAGCCAAATATTATACACACATCCGCATTGTCATTTATACTATGTACATAAAGCAATGCCTCTTGCCACGGATTTCCAAAAGAACAAATATTAATCTTTTCTCTTTTTTCTTTCTCAATTATCATCGAAATATCAAATATTCTATTCCATTCTATTTGGTATTTTCTTTCTTCACTGCCGCATGATAATCTGCTATCAATAACATATTTATACAATTTTTTATCTGTTTTAAATAATAAATCCAGATTTTTAGTGCAATACAAAGATGCATCTGTTTTATACTTACTCAATATATATTCTTTTATCTTACATACAATCTTTAAAAATTCACCGCCATATACATCGTTTTTTTCCCTAAGTTCCATAAACTGCTGTTGTAATTTTTCGTCATTTATTTCTTTAAAAAAAACAACCAGCTTTTGTAATTCTTCAGAAACATATTCGCAAATTCTGTCTGTTTTATCAAACAATTTATTTTTTTTATAATATATATTTTCAGATACTGCTCTTATTATGTTGTCCAAATATTGTATGCTTTTTTTCATATTCTATATTCCTCTGCTGCCTAAAGATGCTTTATTGTATCTTCTAAAACAGGTAACAATTCATTTGCTGCTTTTTCTAAAGCATCAAACAAAACTTTAGAATTTATACTTTTTTCCAATAATTCATCCCTGACATTATCATAATGCTCACCAACCGTACTTAATCTTTCTTCTATATCTGCTGATATATATTCATCAAGAAGAATATATATATCCTGATTTTGAATCTGTTTCTGCGATTGAACCATTATTTCCTGATTTCGGTTTAACTTATCTGGTAAATATTTTTTATTCTTAAGCATATCTATATTATCTCTCGCTGACATACTTCCTTTTTTTGCTGCCTTAGATATTTCCGCAAGTCCATTTTTTATCCCGGATATATCATTGCATAATTTTGTATATACTCTTTCATCAAATGTAACAGGCAGTTCTTTTAAAATCTCCGAGAATTTAAATTCTTTGTTACAATATCTTTCTATGGCATCACGCAACGGCATAATTAATGTTCCTGCAATTTTAGCTCCACCTTCGGTAGCATCTATAACATCTGTTTTTCCCTTTACTCTCTCAACTGCATTTTCAAACCAATTAATGAAGTTTAACCAATCGGCTCTTGTCTTCACTCTGCCTCCGTATAAACCTTCAACATATATTTCCCGTGAATCTTTCCACTCTGCATTTTGTTTTATTTTTCCTGCATGAGCCATTTCACCGTCATATGAAAGATCTTGCCCTACAAGAATTATCTTTTTCACTCCCAAAATTTCTGATATCCAAAATGCTGCCGTTGCAACAGAACCTCCAGAAATATATTTTGGAAATTTTAAATTATACTTTTCATATAAAACCTGTAAATAACCAGTTCCATTTATCCATATTTTTCTTGAATGATTTTTTTCAAGTACATCACTTTTTGCATCCGGTACAGTAAATAACGGATATCGGCTACATCTGTCATCATTAAAGTGTTTAAGACTCTTTCTGCCGTCTACAGTTACTATAGCGTCAAATTTGATGTCATTTGCAAGCAGGTATTTAACTGCTGTATCAACCGTCAATATAAAGGCTTTTCCCTCTGCCTTTCTTAAAATGTTTATATTTTTATCAAGTGACGGTCCTGCTGACACAATTATCACAGGGACATCTTTATCTATTTTTCCCTTTAATTCACTAATATAATTGCTTTCTTTTATAAACCTTAGATTTTTTAATGCATTTACAGTAAATTTTTTTGCATATAGCAGTGATGTGTTTTTTCTGGCAATCATAATGTTTCTAAATTCTTCAAGTTCATACTCAAATTTAAAATACTTCTCTTTGTAAAGCTTATCATATGCCGGATGAAAACACTCAAGCTGCGTTGACAACATTGCCCAATTTATTTTTTCTGACATATCTTCTAAAAATCTGTCACCATTTATACCATCTATATACAAAAAAACTTTGTCATTACATAATATATCCGACAAATCAAAATTGGCTAAACAAAAAATAAATAACTTAACATCCGGTTCATATAAAAATATATCTGCGTGTAAATTTAACTTTTCTTTCAACGCATTATAAAATACTCCGTTTCCGATACCAAACATAGCCACGGATGTATAATTTGATATATTATTAAAATTTATTACCCATTTTTGTGCTTCTCTCTCAGGATTATACATACTGTTCAGTCTTATTTTATTATGACCACTTAAACATTCTATTGTTTTACTGCCATTTTTTGTTTCAATCACAAAAAATTTGTTTGATATTTCGTCATATATTCTTTGATCAGCTAAAATTGTGTTTATGCAATCATACAGATACTCATTTTTACTTTTTAATTTTTCCAGATTATAATCAAGCAATTTCATAATTATTTCGATTCCTTTGCTCTTTTATTTTATTCCATTTTTTCTACAAGACTTTCAATATATTCTATAAAATCATACTGTAATATATCTGCCAAAAGCACCTTGTCATCCGATTCAAGGGCTTCCATAGCATTGCTTAATATACTAAATATTTTTTTATCATCCATTGCAAATCCCGGATTAGTATTTTTATATGTTGCAAGATTGTCAATAGCATTTGTCATATCTTCTAATACAATCAAAAATTTATCAAAGGCATCTTTATCGTTTTGCTGATAAAATAAATCTACAACTTTCTGTACTTCATTAATAGTATTTTTAATCTGCTCTTTTTCACTACTCATAATTAACCTCTTTTCTATTTAATATTTCTTTTCAAAAAAAGAAGCCGGCTTTACGCCAGCTCCTTTCAGAGTAACTGTTATAATCATAATATGAAAACACAACACCCTGTCTGCTCTCTTACGCATATAAGTATGCTTAACAAAACATCCTTTAATTACTGGAGTAATGAAAGAACACCCTGTGTAGCCTGGTTTGCATGAGAAAGCATTGACTGACCAGCCTGCTGAAGAATACTCATGCTTGAGTAAGATACCATCTCTGATGCGATGTTTACATCACGGATCTTGCTCTCTGAAGACTGGAGATTCTCAGCCATGTTATCAGCATTTGCGATTGTATGATCAAGTCTGTTTGAAATAGCACCAAGATCAGATCTTGCTGTTGATACCTTCGTGATAGCATCATCAATTGTTGTGAGCTGAGTACCGATATCTGCTCCCTTAGCTTTTCTAATAGCAGATGCAATTCCTGAAACGCCAAGAGCCTTAGCTGACATTGTATTGATGCTGAATGAGATAACCTGTCCATCATTTGCACCAACCTGAAGCTGTTTGCTCTGGAATGATCCGTTAAGAAGGTTCATCTTGTTGAACTGTGTCTGAGTAGCAATTCTTGTGATTTCTGACTGAAGCTGTTTCATCTCTGTCTGAATCTTTGCACGATCTTCTGATAAATATGTATCGTTCTTTGCCTGAACTGTAAGTTCTCTCATTCTCTGAAGAACTGAGTGAATCTCGTTCATAGCACCTTCTGCTGTCTGGATAAGTGACTGTCCATCCTGAGCGTTTGTAGATGCCTGCTTAAGACCTCTGATCTGTCCACGCATTTTTTCTGAAATAGAAAGTCCTGCTGCATCATCTGATGCACGGTTGATTCTATAACCTGAAGAAAGCTTCTCTGTGCTTCTTGCAAGGTTTGTGTTTGTGATACCTAACTGTCTGTTAGCATTTAACGCTGTCATATTATGCTGTACTATCATAATGTTTTCCTCCTTGAATTTGCAATGGCTTCCATGCCATTGAGATAATAATTAATAGTTTGCTTTTTCTATCTGTCCGTACACATATAGTTAAAAGCCTATGTTTACCGGAACTAAAATTCTGATAAACCTATAAGTATTAACTTACTCAATATATATATCGGTTGATTGATACATGACTTTAGTACTTTTTGAAATTTTTTTAGTTTTTCCCCAAAAAATCATTTCTTCTGGTCAAGAAAATGCGACTGCCATTCTCTATGCTGATTTGACATATTCTGATAATATGATGTTGCTACTCTGTTTGACTGTTTGAAATCATTTATTGCATGCCGTTTATTTCTTATAAATGTATTGAACTTTGTCTTGTTCTGCTGTTCAAGACTTTCAAGCTGTACTCCTATATCTGTGATACTTCTTATAAGATTCTGCATCTTAAGAATTTCCGATTTATATTCTTCTTTGTTTTCTGAAAGGAACCTGCCCACTTTTGCATAAACAGTGTCAAAGCCTTTGTCAAGCTCCTGCATCTGCCCGATAAGCTTCTCTTTTTTTTCTACTGCTGTATCGAAACCATATACATCAAATTTGTCAATGTCTTTCTCGCTTAATATCATATTCTGCTCTTTTGTCACTAAAAGAAGCTTTTTCAGTACATCAAGCTTCTTTTCTAATGAGTCAGACAGTATCGTTATATACACTCTTTTATTTTCCATATTAGTCACCATTCCGCAAATGTTTTAGATTTAAAAATCTATAAGCCACATTTCAGATTAAGCTCTGTGATAAATCATAATCTTAAACATCTGTGGCACAAAATAATCATACAAAATGTATAATAAAATCACTTATACTACGCTTTACCTTCATTATTAAGACGAACCACTTCTTTCCATGTATCACGCATAGTATGTATATGTGTAAGTGTATCTTTAATAATCTCTACATCTTTCGTCATATTTCCTTCTACAAGTCGTCTGTAAATATAATCATATACCTTTTCAAACTCACCTGCTACCGGATATTTAAAGTCAAGTCCCATTCTAAGTTCCATTATGCAATCCTGTGCTTTTTTTAGATTTTTATTTATCTCTTCAAAATTGTTTGGATCATTTTCCATAAGTTCTATACTCGTATCCGTAAATCTCACTGCCGCATCATAAAGCATACTTGTTAGTTTTGCCGGCGACGCTGTCTTTATTGCATTAAGCTTATATGCCTGTGCTGCATTTCTCTTATTTGGTGTCATTTTTCTTCTCCATTTCTTTTATAATATTTTCACTTATTATTTAATTTATAATATCATATTTTTATTATGTTTACAATTCTAACTATAGCGACGAATAAAAAATATCCGTCGCTATAATCTAATATAAGTTTCACAACAAATTACTATAAAATTGTTTTATATAATATATGCATTAAATACAGTCACTAAAATTTTTAGCTTCCCAGATAACTTGACAATGTATTCTGCTGGCTTTGTATCTTTGCAAGTGCAGTTTCCATTGCACTAAACTGTGAATAATATTTTTCTTCCATATCACTAAGTTTGGACTCCCAATCTGAAATTTCTTTTTTATAGTCAGAAAGCTGTGAAGCCATTTCCTTATCATTATAAAATGTAAGTGCACTACTTAATGTCGTCGTTCCCATCTTTTTATTTAAGCTGTCATAAAGATTTGATGCAAGCCCTGATAATACTTCTTTTACTGTATCCGGATCTTCCTCAAGCATCTGCATAAGTGTATTTGTTGAATCTGCAAACTCATCATCATCCTCATCGCCTTTTATATGAAGAAGTCCGCCCTCATTATAATTCTTTGAAGAAGTCGTAATACCAAGGTTAGCAAGCGAATATGTCTTACCGTTTGATGCAGTCACTGTCCCCATCATATCTGTCTTCAATGTCGAAATAAGGCTATTAAGGGTACTATCTCTGCGGAGAAGTGAATCTTTAATCTTTGTATTCCACTTATCTACTTCGTCGTCAGACATAGCTTTTTTCTGGTCATCAGTAAGTACCTCATAACTGCTTGCTGATGCTGCACCATAATATGTATTCATTGTCTTAAGAATACTGTTGTATTCTGTAATGAACTCTTTGATAGTATCATAAACGGCTGATGTATCATTGCTCACGGTTACATTGACTGTTTCACCTGCTGCTGTCGTTCCAAGAAGATCGAGTGTTACTCCTGCTACTTCAATGCTTGTATTATTGCTTTTAAGTGTTGCTCCATTGTAAACGATCTCTGTATCGGATGCTTCGGTTACAACCATTCCAAGAGAATTTGATGATTCAGATACAGCCGAGCCATCAACATTTTGAAGTCCTAAAGCTGCTAATGCGCTATTTGTTGATGTGATTCCCTTAGATGCAACCTTATTGTATGCTGTCACCGCATTGTTTACTGCCTCTTTTGCAACATTATCTCTTTCTGTTTTTGACTCAAATGTGTACTGTGATGCATCATCTAAGCCAGCATCTGACACATTCTGAGCTGTGATTCCACTTTCTACAAGCGTTGTTATTGCGGCTTTGCTCTCATCTGTTGCCATCTGTTTATCAATGTCTGCTTTTTTCTTTTCATCTTTTTCTTTTTGAATGGCAGTTGCTTTATCCTCATCTGTAAGTGTACCATTAGCATTATACTTATCTTCTATTGCCTTTGCATCTTCATCGGACAATGTATAATTCTTTTCGAGCTTCGATCTGTAAAAAGCTGTTGCCTTACTGTTTGCTTCCGCATCTGCTGAACTTTTTGCTAATGTCTGCAATGTAGTTATATCATCACTTGATATTTCTTTATTTGATGCTATCGCTCCATACACAATAGAATTATATGTCTTTTTCTGATCTGATGTAAGATTTGTTAAACCTACAGCATCGTTAAGATTATTTACAATCGTCTGTCCATCACTTGAATAACCATTTGCAGACAACTTAAATGAATTTTCTTCTCCACTGTCTTTTGAACTAAGGAAAAATCTCTGCTGTTTCTCATCAAATGTAGCATTTAATCCTGCGTTGCTGCAAAAATCTACAAAATCTTTTATAGTTGTGCTGTCATTTACTTCTAAAGCTGATGATTTGTCTCCCACTTCTAATTTAAGTACAGTACCTGATGACATTCCAAGTTCACTTAACTTTGTAGATGATGTTGCTGTTTTGGCTGTTTTTCCATCTGTATCTTTATAATCCAGTTTTCCACTTGTCACATACTGTGCAGATGCTATTTTATTTATTGCGACCTTATATGACCCTGCTGCCGCTTTTGTTGATGCCGTTGCCGTAAGCTTTGTAGAGTCACTCACTGACGCTTTTTTTGTTGAATAATTTGAGCTATATTTCATCTTTGAAAGCGAGTCTTTATAAAATCCATAGATTTTGGTATTAAGACCTTTCCAAATCTCCTGCTTCCACTCAAGCTTCTGCTTTTTATTTTCAACTTTTGTCTGTTTTGTACGCTGTGCTGACATTAGCTGATTTACTATAGACTCTGTATCAAGTCCTGATGTAAGTCCTGTCATTCTTATTGGCATAATAACCCTCCTATTCTAAGCAGGTACACCAAACAATTACCTGATAATGTACCTGTTATCTCTTTTCATCTACTATGATACCTGCAATCTCCCATATCTTTTTGATTGCTTCAAGTGTTTCCTCAGGTGGAACTTCACTGATAACTTTGTCTGTATCCTTGTCAATGATCTTGATAGATATACGCTGAGTTTCTTCATCTATATGATATTTCAACTGAGTATTAGACATTTTTATCTTTGAGTTAGTCTCAGATATAGTGCTGTCTATTGTACTCTTAGCTACCTTTCGATTTTCATTTGCCTGATTTTGCACTTCGCTCTGATTGTTTGAATCGCTATTGCTTTCACTTGGTGTCGCTGCTGCTTTCTGTGTATCATTGACAACTTTAACAGAATTTCCTGAAGTATCTGATACAGGCGGTACATAAGATGATGCTGCTCCTGAGTTTGCTGCTCCTACTGACTTTATTGATTCTATTTCCATAATATTGTCACCTCCGTGTGATTTTCATGTTTGTGTGCTGCTTATCCGAAATTGCAAAAAATCCATTTATATTACATTCCCGAATTTTTATGATTATCCCCGTACAATAAAAATTAAATCTTTAATATAATTACTGATTACTAATTTTTTTGTACCGATACCATTGACATATACTGTAACATTTTTTGTTTCTTTTTGTCTTTTCAATCTGATCTAATCTGATTTGCCATAAATGCAAAAAAACTTACAGCAAATATGAGTTTTTTGCTCTGCTTATTAAACCCAAATCAAAAATGTCATAAACTTCTTTATCCTTTATATCGGCAATTCCACGCCTTATTTTAGGCTTTGCCGGAAAATAACTTATTTAATACTTCTACATCTATTTCACCCTCTGATGCTTTTTTATTTTCATCCTGTATCTGCATATAAATTTCTTTCCTATATATAGGTACGGATTTTGGTGCATTTATTCCTATCTTCACCTGGTCGCCTTTTATTTCAAGCAATGTTATCTCTATGTCGCTGCCTATCATTATCGACTGGTTTATTTTTCTTGCTAATGCTAACATACTACCCTCCATTCCTATTCTTTACTAATATCTTCTATAATCTTATGCTTTATCTTATAGCCACCTTTTTCAAGTATTACCTGGATAGCTTTTCCATTTGCTGCATTTACTATGACCGGTGCTTTCATGTTTACTGATGCATCTTTTACATTCTTTGGTATAGTGGCAAACACAAGAAGAACTATATCTTCATCTTTAAGTTCACCCAGTGGTTCAAGAAGTGCATCTTCAACTACAGGATTATAGTCTTTTATGACATTTAGCGGATTTACAACCGGAAAAGCGAGCGACTTTTCCGTCACACACTGAAGCCATGAGAAAAACGGCTTTTTCTCTGCTTCACTGTCGTATAAAAGAGTGAAGTCCTTATATTCCTCAAATCCCATAATTCCATTTTCAAAGTGAATTATCTTATCATTATCTATTTCTATCTCACCGAAATATTTTGTATCTATTTTCATACAAACCTCCGTTCTGAATTTAATGTGCTCTCGGAATCTCCCGAACGAAGAATTTCGAGATGGATTTTTGATGTACAATAACATTTTCGCAATACATACAAAGTATGTATGCGTACACGGTGTGTACGACGAGAAAATGGAAACAGTATATCGGAAATCCAGCCGAAATGACTCGTTTTGAGAAGATGCCAAAAGCACATATTTAGAATACCTATTTAGAATACCGGAAGTAATGAACCTCTATTCATCACCTCCGGCATCCTTTCCATCTGTTCTAATAAAATAATTTTCGTTTATTTATTATTTATTTTCAATCCAGATTATTCTGAATTTTTAAATATAATCATCAGGTATATCTATATGGCATCATAAAATTTTAAATATAATTAACATTGCCATTTACATATCATCCTAAAATTCTAAATATAATTAAGAAGTGAATTTCCAAGTATCTTAGCCGTTGCTGAAAGTGATGCCTGATAAAGATTGTCCGCCTGTGTAAGATTTATATACACATCCGTAAGACTTACATCTTCATTTTCTGAAAGCTTATCTTCTGCATCTGTCTGTTCATCGAGAAGCTTATTGTATGTGAGCTGTGCTCTATTGTATTTTGCACCGAGTTCAGATGTTGCAACACTTACTTTCTGACCTGCTTCATCTACCATCGTAAGACCCATACCAAAAGCTTCCGTCATTACTTTTCCACGGAGGTCTTTTTCTGTTTCGAGTGATGTCTTAAGACTTTCTAATGTTGCAAGTTTGTCTTTGTCTGTAGTGTTTGATATCATCTTTTCCACTTCATCAAGTTTTGTTTCTACTTCATCGACATATTTTACCGTCTTGGCTATATAGTCTACCATTCTGTAAATATCCGTGCTTATCGCATCCTTTGCCTGCGTATTTACTGTTATGTTCTGACTATAGTTTATCTCATACTGGATTTCCTGATTACTTGGATCTGCATATTTTGTTGTCTTATTGTTGACTGAATCATATGCTGTACATTCAAAATACATTTCCGGTCTGATGTCACCTTTTTCAAAATCATTTTTTACATATGTTACACTGAAATCAGCCTGCTTTGTCTGTATATCCGCATATTTTGTCTTGCCTACGAGCACCTCTCCTGTATCGTAGAGATAAACCATCTCATCATCGCCTACATCATATGCGTTTGTATCTGTTGATGCACGAGTTATAATATTTCCGGATGCTGCCGGTGTTCCTTTATATCCTGCTGCTGCATAAACCTCTGTCTGTGTCTTTCCCGCCGCATCTTTATATGTAAATGAAATTGCTATGCCTGTACCGTTTGAACCTGTTTGATTAAATGCATCTTTTGAGCAATTATCGTAAGAAAGTCTTAACTGATATACATTATTTGTCTTTGCTGTCGCATCTGTATATGTCTGACCGTCCGTTACTGTATCACTGTAATTTGCACCACCTGTTACTACCGTGATGCTGTCAAATGAAGCATATGAAAAATCTTCTTTTATCTGATATGAAAGCTTGTCAGTATTTTCCTCAAATAAAAGTGATGTGTCAGTACGGTACCCGGTAAATACATATCTTCCTGAATAGTCCGTGTTTGCTTCATCCTCAAAGATTGACTTTACATACTGCTGTAAAGTTTTCAATACTGATTTTCTGTCATCTGCCTTGAGATAATCATTTGCACCCTGGTTGAAATATGATTTCATACTGTCAAACTTCTTTGATATATTTTCCAGCGCAGTCTCTGTTGTGTCCATCCAGCTCATGGAATCCTGAACATTCTTCTCAGCATACTGTGTAAGCTGTGAATATGTTGTACGAAGTTTCAGAGAACGAACGGCAACTGTCGGATCATCAGAAGGTCTCTGTATCTTTTTCTGTGTTGTGTACTGATCTGAATATTTTAAAAGACTATTCTTCGCATTTGTAATATGTGCCGAAGCACTATTTGAAATCATAGAATTTGTAACTCTCATGTTATTCCCCCTTGTTTTATCACCTATAATATCGGCTGACATTTTTACACTGAACTGCTAAATTTATACTTTTAAACATTTCTCGATTTGACACCAAACCGTCAGGTTTGGTGTTTTATACTCCAGTCTGATTTATCAGCTTGTCGAGCACCTCATTCATAACTGAAATAACCCTGTACTGTGCATTTAACAGGTTCTGCGTGATAACAAGGTTTTGTGCTTCTTCATCTTCGTCTACACCCATCACAGAAAGTCTTCTGTTTTCAATGGATTTCTGTATATTTTCTGAGTTCGTTGCTGCTGCGACAACTTTACTAGAATCTACACCTATCGTTGCAGTCATTATCTGAAGGAATGCCGTCGGTGTTCCCTGCTTAAATATATTCTGATCGTTTTGCAATGCAACAAGTCTGTCAAGGTTTCCTGATTCTGATAAACCGGTTTTTTCCTGCGGATATTTAGCTGCTGCCATAAGTCTTCCGTCTTTTACAACATTCTTGTTTGCCTGAAAGCGTGCCGCCGTAATTCCATAATATGATGAATGAACATCTCCGTTTGCATCCTCTGTTGAAGACGAGCTGAATGAGAATATGTTTTTTGCATCATCCGGTATAAATATTGTCTCTGTATCATCACCATCTTTATTGACAAGTGTGTATATTTTTCCTTTTATGCCGTTTTTGCTTACAACTTCTTCTGAATCCTTTTTTATCGTATATTCATTGTTTTTAAGGTAATCTATAAGTGTTGCATCATTTTTATCTGCCCCTGCTGTTATTTTCGTCGGGTCTGTAGAGTCATCTATATTTCCTGAGAACGAAAATACTTTGCTTCCATTGAGATAGTAATAACCATCTTTTGTGTTTCTGATAAGTTCAATCATATCCATCTGCTTGTTTGTCTTGCTGTCAAGTCCTACAAACAAATCTACACCATGGTCATTGTTCATATCATATCCTGCATTTTGAAGCTGATTTACATTCGCCGAAAATGTTCTTATAAACTCATTGAGCTGTGACATATAATAAGGTATTCCTCTGAAATCTACCGAATCGCCTATTGATGCCGAATCACCTTTTTTATAAGCTTTTTCTATGTTAGTAGTCGATGTTGCATCAAGATTTTCTGACAATGTAAATGTGTATGTGTATGTTCCATCCAATGCCACTGATACTTCAAATGAATCATATTTATAATCTATGCCTCCTATCGTAAGGCAGGCATTGGACTCCGGTATGCTGAGTTTTGCAAGATCGCAATTGTTAGCTCCCGTTATCGACTCTGCTGATAATGTGATGGTCGATTTTCCTTTTGCATCCTTGCCTACGCAGGTTGTTCCGTTGCCATTGTCAGTAAGCTTTGCAGTAAAGTTTTCACCATTGTTTCCATCTCTTATCTCAAACAATGCCTGAAGTTTTCCTCCAAGTATCGTACTTCTTATATTAAATGTCTGACCGTCACTCCATTTAAGTCCGTAGAGTCCCTGAATATCACACTGATTGTCTTTTGTCGCAGATGTTTCAACAGATATTGTTTTATATGAATATGTGTCTACAAGGATATTACCTCCGAGTGCTACTATGTACTGATGAAGTCCGCTTCCTGTCTCAGGAACTTTTTCCGTGACTTCTACATCGGCAAGTGCCGAAAGTTCATCAAGTATCCTCGCTCTCTGGTCGCGCAGATCGTTTGCCTGTCCTCCGTACACTTCAAGCGAATTTATCTGCTTTGTAAGTGAAGCTAACTGCTCTGCATATGCGTTTATCTGCTTAACTGTAGAACTTATCTCAGTATTTATGTCATTCTGAAGTGTCTGAAGATTCATTGACATTTTCCTTGCATACTCTCCAAGTGAATCGGCATAACCTGCTGCCTCTGCCCTCTTTGTTGTATCCGTGGAATCAGTCGTCATATTTATAAGTGATTTAAAGAATGAATCAAGCGATGTTGAAAGTCCTCCACTCTTGTCATCCTTTACATATAAATAATCTTCTATGCTGCTCATATAATATTTTGCCGCATCATAATATCCAAATGTTGTTGTACTTTTTCTGTACTTATAGTCATAATAAGAATCTCTTGTATTTGCTATCTCAGTAACCTCAACACCGGTACCCTGCATTCCGAATGATGTTCTGAGCGACAATGCATTTTTTGCCTGCTGGTTTACCACCTGCTTTGAATATCCTTTTGTCTTAGTATTGGATATGTTGTGTGCTGTTGTATTTAACACGGCATTGTATGTGTTCATTCCGGATACAGCTATGTTTAATCCAAAAAATGTTGATGCCATATATTTTCCTCCCCTGAATTTATATGTACTCCCGGCAGCTTCTAAAGGAAAAATCCTGAGATAGATTCGTTCTTAGAAGATACTGACAGTACATTTATATGTTTTATCCGAGTCTTTCAAGCAGATGTTCAAGCATCTGATTTACTACATTTATATATCTCGACGCTGCGTTGTACGCGTGCTGGTAAGTCAAAAGGCTTGCAAGTTCTTCGTCCGTTGATACACCGGCTATCTGCTGACGCTTTTCCTCATCCTGTTGTACTTCTTTTTCCTGATTATCTACTATCGTCTGCCATACACTTCCTCTTGTACCAAAGTTTCCTATCATTTCATTGTAATATTCATCAAATGTATATGAAGTTTTGGTATTTGGGTCAAGCACTGCAAAATCTGACTTCCATGCCGTGAGAATTTTCTGATATATATCCTGTGCATATGCACCTGAATCTCCTCCGGTTGAATTTTCCTTTACCGGCAAAAGCGAATAATCAGCAAGTATATCAGGATTTATCTGAAGATTTGTGATAGTGTACATTGTTGTCTTGTCAGTGTAACCGTCTTTATCATCATGATAATTATATGTATATTTGCCGTCTGTCTTGTCTTGTTCTATTGATACATTTTCTTCATTGTAAACATATAATGTATATGTTCCATCGCCATTGTCTTTCGCAAGTCCCAGCGGATTTCCGTCTGAATCTACACAGCTGTCGGAATAAACCTGATGGTCAAGAGTTATCTTTGTATATCTTGACATACCTGTTCTGACAAACAGCTCTGTTCCGATAGTTTCATCATCATCTGCTCCTACCGGGCTGTTCGTGACATCAAGCAGCTTATATTTTTTGGATGTATCGAGCTTAAATGTTATATCATTGCCGTTTGCATCTTTTGTTGTACCCTCAACTGCACTTTTTATCGTAATCCTGTCATCATCATTTTTATCCTTTAGATTTGGGCAGAACACATCATTTAACATTGTTACAACTCCATTTATAAGAAGGTCAAACTGTGCTTCTGCCTGTGTAAGTATTGAATTTCCTATAGTGTTGTTGTAAAGCTCAACCTTGTCTTTATATTTGCCATAATCTGTATCATATAATGTCTGATTGAACGAACCATCCGCATTCAGATACTTTTTATCATTTGGATCGGGCTGCTGTGGAACATCACTGTAAACTGCATTTTTATTTCCTCTTGCCGTAAGTATTCCGTAAAGTGTACCTGTATCTGTCTTTTTAGCTGTCGAATACGCTTCATCCTGCTTGTAGACATCTCCGAAACCATTACTTTCCCATACAACATTATAAAGACCTGTCTGTGTGGCACTTTCCGTTTTCATATGAAATGCCTTTGTCTCTATAACCAGTGGTGCATTGTTTATATATATCTGAACTTTGCCATCTATATCTTCGTTGTAGGTATAGTATGTATATTTTGCAAGTTCATCCATGAGAAGATTTCGCTGATCACGGTAATCATTGGCATTTTCAACACCGGATGCCTCCTTTTCAGCTATCGTCTTATTTAATGCTGCTATCTTGTCTGCTATATCATTTACTTCTTTTACCTGTTTCGCCACTTCCGTATTCAATCCGCTTTGATACTTTGTAATGGCTGTATAAGCATTTTTTGCTGTTTCTATAAATGATTCGCACTGTGCTATAAAAAGCTGTCTGTTTACTACACTTTCAGGATTTGTTGACAGGTTCTGAATAGCTTCCCACATACTTTCCATAGAGTTTCTAAACTCTACACCCTCATTTTCACCGAAGATGTCCTCTACTTCCTGCTCACATTCAACCTGTTTTTCATAGAATGTCTGTCTGCTGACCTGCAATCTGTACTCTTTATCAAGAAACATATCTCTTATCTGACGCACATCTGCGACATATGTTCCCATTCCTATCTTCATAGCACCATTATTTGATACTTTGAAAGTCTGATAATACATATCCTTCTGGATTGTCTGCTGCCTCGTATATCCTGCTGTCTTTGTATTGGCAAGATTGTGTGCTGTCGTGTTAAGACCCGATGATGCAGCATTTAATCCGGAAACCCCGTTTTGTAAACTTGCGAATAAGCTCATCTTTTTCCTCCATACTCTTTAATTCACTCCCGGTATCTTCTGAACGAAGAATTTTGAGAGCATCTTTTATAGTTTAAATCAAAAAAAGAATGTACACCGTATAATCATAATCTTATCAGATGCTTATAGCTATACGCTGTACACTCCTAATGCATAGTTTTTAAAACCATGCATCTTTAAGAATATACTCCGTAAGAACTACTGTTTTGCATCAAATCCGCCTCTGCTTGAATCTGTGTAGCTTGTAGCGGCATTGCGATTATAATTGTTATTTCCCGGCGACATCCTTGTGCTTTTAATATAGTTCATATTGAACTCTATCATTTCTAGGGAATTTTCTATAAGTTCTTTATTTTTCTGATTGGCAATCACCAGCCTGTTCATAACCTGTCTCAGCGAGTCATGAAGCATATTGAGCTTTTTACGCTCATCCGGCTGCTTACATAATATATTGCCAAGTGTGGCAAGATCCAATTCCTTTGAATCCTTATTTAAAACAACGCTTATATTCTGAATGACTTTTTCCCTTTTCCTGTCAACAATACTTACTTTGTCAACAAGTAACTGTTCTTTGTCAGTAATCTTTTTGAGCTCTTTTAAATCCTCTTTTATAAGCACCTGCGTTTTTTTCTCCGATATTGGTGCAAGCTCTTCATAAATATCTCTCTCCTCTGATAAAACCTCAAGGAGTTCATCCATTAAACTAGCCAAATCTTTTTCCTCTTTTTTCATACCGGGGCATCCACTGCCAACGGCTTACTCTAAAAAATCGAATCGAAGTATTTACCTATCATCTTGTCTGCAATTTCTGCCGCTGATACATTGTAAGCACCACTCGTAACAGCTTCTTTAAGTTCAGCAACTTTGTCCTCCCTGATATCGGAAGAAGTTTTTACTGCTGCCTTTGCTGTCTGGTAATCCTTTGCTGACTGCGATATTTCAAATTTGTCTGATGTATCGTTTTCTTTGTTCTTTAATACTTTTTTAGGTTTGCTCGTCTGGTATAATTGACTTACCTGATTTAATGCATCTATCCTCATATTATCACCACCTAATCAAAACTTGTGATTTAAAGATTCCACAACTTATTATCTGTATTTTCAACACAGATAATATGTGTAAATTTCATTTTCATACTATTTATCGACCTTAAGTAAAAAAAACTTTACCTGTATTCAGACATAATTCAAAAAGACACCGCCAAATTTTACCGGTGTCTTTTTTTCTTTTTATGCAATTTGAACAAATCCGCAACAGTTTAATAATTGTCAATACTTAAGTCCGCATATTGTATCGCATAACATTTTCTTATTTTTTAATATTTAACATCTTTGAGTATGTCGCAGAAATCAAAAGTTGCAAAGTAATCCTTTGGTGTCTCAGCACGTCTTATCATCTGAACACTTCCGTCCTCTTTAAGGAGAAGTTCTGCTGATTTTAATTTACCGTTGTAGTTGTAGCCCATCGCAAATCCGTGTGCTCCTGCATCATGTATAAAGAGATAATCTCCCATGTCAATCTTTGGAAGCATACGGTCAATGGCAAATTTATCATTGTTTTCACAGAGTGAACCTGTTACATCGTATTTGTGGTCGCATGGCTCATTTTCTTTTCCGAGTACCGTGATGTGGTGATATGCACCGTACATTGCAGGACGCATAAGGTTTACCGCACAGGCATCAACTCCAATATACTCTTTGTATATATGTTTTTCATGAATTGCTTTTGTTACGAGTCCGCCATATGGTGCGAGCATGAAACGCCCAAGCTCTGTAAATATTGCCACATCTCCCATTCCTGCCGGTACCATTATCTCATCAAATTTCTTGTGTACACCCTCACCGATAATTGCTATATCGTTTGGCTCTTTATCCTCTGTATAAGGGATTCCGACACCACCGGAGAGGTTGATGAACTTAATCTCAACTCCTGTCTTTTCTTTAAGCTCTACAGCGAGTTCAAAGAGGATTCCTGCAAGTGTAGGATAGTAATCATTACTTACTGTATTACTGGCAAGAAATGAATGTATTCCGAAATATTTTGCTCCCATTGATTTAAGTCTCTTGAAAGCTTCTATCATCTGCTCTTTTGTCATGCCATACTTAGCATCTCCAGGGTTGTCCATGATGTCTGTTCCCATCTTGAACACTCCACCCGGATTGTAACGACAGCAGATAGTTTCAGGAATTCCTGCTGTTTCGTCGAGGAAATCTATATGTGTAATATCATCAAGGTTTATATATGCACCGAGTTCTTTTGCTTTTTTGTACTCGGCTGCCGGTGTAACATTTGATGAAAACATTATATCGTCATTCTTAAAGCCGCAAGCCTCTGACATCATAAGCTCCGTGAGTGATGAACAATCAACACCGCATCCCTCTTCCTGGAGAAGTTTTAAGATAAATGGGTTTGGAGTTGCCTTTACCGCAAAATACTCACGATAACCTTTGTTCCATGAAAATGCCTTTTTAAGTCTGCGTGCATTTTCTCTGATGCCCTTTTCATCGTAGATGTGAAAAGGTGTAGGGTATGTTTTTGCTATTTCTTCAATCTGTTCTTTTGTTACAAATGGTGTCTTTTTCATGTTGTGTCATCCTTTCTTAAAGCCGGTCTTTTGCTTTGTTAGTAAATATACCACTTCTTATGGTATCAAAAATCAATTTAGGTTTCAATACCCTAACCGGAGAAATTTTACTCCCTTATCTTCGACCTCGATGCCTTGTCATTCCTTTTTCGTATTTTTATCTTCTTTGCCGAAAATTTCTTTCCGTCATGCTCAATCGTCTCAGTTTCTTTTGAGATAACCTCCGCATACCACGCATAATCATCTGCTGCCATCGTTATTCCCTTTACTCCCTTGCTGGCTTTCTTCAGTTCATTTACCTGTGAGAGCGGAAATCTCAGCGATGCTTCTTTGTGGGTTATTATGACTACACTGCTGTCTTCTGAGATGGATTCTTCATCACTTAGCGGTCTGACTGCTATAAGTTCGTCTCCATCATCGAGCTTTGTTGCATTTATAGTTGAGCGTATCGTTTCAAACTCTATTCCAGATACAAGTTTTACAAGTCCGTTTTTTGTAGCAAATAAAAGCTGTGAGTTAAACAGGTCTTCAAATGCTATATATATAAGCACTTCGTCATTTCCAAGTTTGCATAAAGACTGGATAAGCACACCCTTATCCCTGTTTCTTCCTTTTGGTACCGCTGACATTTTTATCTGATGCATAAATCCGTTTTTCGTGAATACACAGAGTTTGTCAGTATTTCTTATCTGTAGCTTGTGCGTATATTCGTTTAATGATTCAGCCGATATTCTCGAATAACTTGACTCGTCCACCGATTTGCAATAACCAAATCTGTCGATAAGTACATAGAGGTCTTCTTCTTTTACTTCCTCAACATATTTTCCTGCGTCCATATTTGTGAGTATTGTGCGTCTTCCTCTGCCAAACTGCTTTTTATAATTTTTAAGCCTTTTCTTTATTACTTTGTGCAATTCAACTATATTTCCAAGTATGTTGTTGTATTCTTCTATATTTGAAAGAAGCTGATCGTTTTCCTGATGAAGCTTTAAAAGTTCAAGTCCGATAAGTTTACTTAAAGGCATCGCAAGTATCGCATCTGCCTGATTTTTTGTAAAATCAAGTTTTGCTGCTGCCTTTTCTGATTTCTGAGACTTGAATTTTATATCGGTCGTAACTCCGTTTATAAGACAGTTTTTCGCCTGTTTTACGGAATTGCTTCCACGAAGTATCTCTATGATAAGGTCTATCACATCTGTTGCTTTTATAAGACCTGCCACTATCTCAAGTCTTGCCTTTGCTTTTTCTAAAAGATGCTCGTACTCTTTTGTGTAAAGTTCTTCCTGAAATTCCACAAATTCCTGTACAAGTCCTTTTAATGTAAATGTTATAGGCTGCTTATCTTTTACGGCAAGCATATTTACGCCGTATGTGTCTTCAAGTGCTGTTTTCTGGTAAAGTCCGTTTAAGAGGTTTTCTACATTTCTGTCTTTTTTAACTTCTACTACTATCCTTATTCCCTCTTTTGATGACTCGTCACGCACATCATATATCTCATCAAACACCTTATCTTTTGAAAGTGACACAAGATTTTCAAGAAGTTTTGTCTTGTTTCCTGCGACGGTGTACGGTATCTCGGTTACAACTATATTTTTTCTTCCATTTGTACCGTTTTCTATCTCGGCTTTTGCACGAAGTTTTATCTTTCCCTCGCCCGTGTCATATATATCAAACAAATCATCCGTGTTTGTTATCGCCGCACCTGTCGGAAAATCAGGTCCTTTTATGTATTTCATAAGTCCTTTTGTTGAAATCTCCGGATTATCCATATATGCGATAACTCCGTCTATAACTTCGCCCGGATTGTGTGGCGGCATATTGGTTGCCATTCCGACTGCAATTCCCGTTGTTCCGTTTATGAGGAGATTTGGCAGTGTTGCCGGAAGAACGAGAGGCTCTTTTTCACTCTCATCAAAGTTTGGTCCAAACGGCACAAGACCTTTATCGAGATTTTCAAGCATCGTCATCGCAGTCTTTGACAGTCTTGCCTCAGTGTATCGCATAGCTGCCGCACCGTCACCGTCTATCGAACCGAAATTTCCGTGTCCGTCAACAAGCGGCAGTGAAAGCGAATACTCCTCCGTCATATGCACAAGTGCATCATAGATGGAGCTGTCACCGTGAGGATGATACTTACCCATTGTATCACCGACAATACGAGCACTCTTTCTGTGGGGTTTGTCAGGTGCAAGCGAAAGCTCATCCATAGCATAAAGAATCCTTCTCTGAACAGGTTTCAAACCGTCCCTGACATCAGGAAGTGCTCTCGCTATGATAACACTCATCGCATAATCTCTATATGAATTTCTCATCTCCTCAGAGAAATCAAGCTGAATAATTGGTTGTTCCTTTGTTTTCATTTTATTCTCCTTAAATTACTATATATCCAGATTTGCATACTGTGCTTCTTCCATTATAAACTGCCGTCTCGGCGGCACATTACTGCTCATAAGCGTCGTCGTCGCATCGTCCGCATCCACGCTGTCACTTATCGTTATCTGTGCGAGCAGTCTGCTCTCAGGATCAAGTGTCGTTTCCCAGAGCTGTGACGCGTCCATCTCACCAAGTCCTTTGTAACGCTGTATGCTTACTATCTTATTGTTTTTATTTTTTCTAAACTTTTCAAGTTCAAAGTCATTAAATACATATTCAGAATTTTTCTTCTTTGTCTTTTTGTCAAGCGCCTCATAATCAACCTTGTAAAGTGGTGGAAGACCTCTGTATATTTTCCCTGAATAGATAAGTTCAGGCATAAAACGGTAGAAAAATGTGAGCAGCAATGTGCTTATATGTGCTCCGTCAACATCAGCATCAGTGAGTATTATTATCTTGTCATATCTGAGTTTATTTATATCAAATTCATCACCTATGCCACAACCGAATGCTGCTATCATTGATTTTATCTCATTATTTAACAATATTTTTTCAAGTGATGCTTTTTCTACATTTAATATTTTTCCCCTAAGTGGAAGAACCGCCTGCGTTTTTCTGTTTCTCGCCGTTTTTACTGTACCGCCGGCTGAATCTCCCTCAACTATGTAGACCTCACATTCCTCCGGATTTTTGGAAGTACACGCAGCAAGTTTACTCTTTGTATCCACATCGTTTAACTGCTTTAATACTGTATTTCTTGCCTTGTCGCTCGCTTTTCTCGCATTGTAACTTTTTACGGAGTTGTCGAGTATCGCCTGAAGTACATTTATGTTTTTATCGAGATAACGCTGTATCTCTGTCGTCACGACCTCGTCCACCGCCGTTTTTGCGTCAGTGTTTCCAAGTTTTGTCTTTGTCTGCCCCTCAAACTGCGGGTCAGGATGCTTTATTGAAATGATTGCCACAAGTCCGTTTCTTATGTCTTTTCCATCGAAATTTTCATCTTTATCCTTGAGCACTCCAAGTTCCCTCGCATACTGGTTCATAACTCTTGTAAGTGCCATCTTAAATCCTGTCACAAGTGTACCGCCGTCTACTACATTTATCCTATTGCAATATGGATTTATCTGCTCAGAAAAGTTTGTAGTATATTGAAGAGCCACTTCGACCTCTATATCCCCGCTTGTCCCCTCAAAATAAATTGGTTCTTTATGGAGTACATGAGCATCCCTGTTTATATATGAAACAAAGCTTTTTATGCCATGTTCTTCAAGATATGTTTTCTCCTCGCCGTCATTTTCATTCTTAAATACAAGTTTGAGATTTTTGTTAAGATATGCTATCTCTTTAAGTTTTTTCTTTATGACTTCCGCCTTAAAATGTATAGTCTCAAAAATCTCAGCATCAGGATAAAATGTTACTTTTGTTCCCGTCGCTGATTTTGCACATTTACCGACCGGCTCTAAGGCACCATTCTTAAGTTCCGTAACAGGATGACCGCCGTCTTTATATTCATCTCTGTAAACAAGTCCGCCTCTTTTCACCTCAACTGTCATATGTGTTGAAAGGGCATTTACTACTGACGAACCAACACCGTGAAGCCCACCTGACACCTTGTAGGCTGAGTTTCCAAATTTGCCGCCCGCATGGAGTATCGTATATACCACACGCACCGTCGATACTTTTTTTGTCGGATGTATATCTACCGGAACTCCTCTGCCGTTATCTTCTATGCTGATTCCTCCGTCTTTTTTCATCGTTATATGTATCTCATTACAAAATCCCGCAAGATGTTCGTCTATACTGTTGTCTAATATTTCCCATATAAGATGGTGAAGCCCCCTCGAACCGGTAGAACCTATATACATACCCGGTCTTTTTCTGACTGCTTCAAGTCCTTCAAGTATCACTATCTCTTTTCCTGTATAGTCGCTCATTACGCCCTCCATTTTAATAAATATCTACTCCCGGTATCTTCCGAGAGTAGATTAAATCACAGGTAATTACAAGACTGTTTGTTATAAGAGTCTCGCAACTCCCTATTAATAAATCACTATCTGCCGTCTGTCTGTTGTTCTTAATTTTCACATAACAAAACTGTATATATCAGAACAAAATAAATATCAGCAGCAAACTGACACGAACAAACATTTGCATATTATAACAGAAAATCTTAAAAAATGCAAAAAAAATCTGTGCAGTCCGATATAAAATGTAACAGTTCAGCCTTTCATTTATTACATTCGTAAACCTGCCAGCAAGCTGTCAGTCGCTGCTATGCAGCTTGTGTTTACTTCATTTCATAAATGAAAGGCTATTCCGCCCCAAAAAACAAGTCAATAATACATTGAGCAAGCTCATGTATTATTGATTTATCTTTTTTGGGGCTGAACTGTTACATGAAAATATAAAAATTTGATTATTGTTATGGTAATCAAAGTAAAAAAATGGTAATATGATATAAAAGGGTAAAAAAGATTGCAATGCGTCAATACATTGCATCTGTAAATGAGCATCTTATCATTTTTCACAAAAAGGAGGAGAAGCTATGTGGTCAAGAGTTGAATTAAAAACACAGGCAAAAAATCTGTTAAAACTTAATTACTGGCTGTTTGTGCTTGGAGGTATCATACTTTCATTTGTCACGACCGGACATATAAGCGGTTCAGGAGGTTTGAAACTTAATTATAATGCTAACAGTAATAATATTTCTGATATTAGTAATAGTATTGGTGACGCATTTTCTTCAGACCAAAAGGATATAACATATGATTTTAAGGACTCGATAAATGAAATCACAGGAAGTATCACGCCGTCAATAGTAAAGACTATTACTGCTGTCGTGATAGGCAGTATAGTCATTGCACTTGTTGCAGCTTTGATAGGTATAGCGTTATCTGTTTTTGTGTTTAATCCAATCCAGGTAGGTACAAAAAGATTTTTCAGCAGGAGTTATGAGGCAAGATGTGATATGGGAGAAATCTCATATGGATTTAAAAGTAATTATCTGAACATTGTAAAAATAATGTTTTTCAGGTCATTATTTACCGTTTTGTGGGGACTGCTTTTTATCATACCGGGTATTATAAAGGCATATGAGTATTCGATGATTCCATATCTTTTAAGTGAAAATCCTGATATGGATATGCAGCAGGCTTTCGATGAGAGTAGAAGGATGACTTACGGTCAGAAGTGGCAGATATTTGTACTCGACCTGTCTTTTATAGGATGGAATATTTTAAGTTCGTTTACGCTGGGATTGCTTGGAATATTCTTTGTATCTCCATATATGTGTCTTACTAAGGCAGGACTTTACCGCAGACTCAGAGGGTACAATGATTATAAGTATTAAAAAAAATTTGAAAAAATTGCAAAAAACTGTTGACATAGTAAAAGGCGTATGCTATTATCTAATAGTCGCGTGTGAGCGAGCACTTAATACAGGGGTGTAGTTCATCGGTAGAATAAGAGTCTCCAAAACTCCAGAGGAGGGTTCGATTCCTTCCACCCCTGCTACCAAGAAGTCTATCCGTTTTGGATAGGCTTTTTTCGATTTATCAGCTATATATTTTGTATATATTTTTGGGGGAAAGTGAGGTATAGACTATGAATAATAGGAAGTCCTTTTATGATGTAAGTTCTTTTTACAATAAAAAGGCAATATTAAAGTGCAGTTTCAAAGGGATGAGATACCAGGTTCAGGGAGTTTCAAAAGAAGATGATGAAAAAGTGCTTCAGGCAGATGTGTGGCCGGAGCCATTCTGTTATGAAAAGACACCGCTTGACTTTCATACCGTTAAAGAATTTGAGTATAGCGAGGACGGACTTGATAAGGTTTATGGATGGATATGTGAGCAGTATGAAGCCAGAAAAGACGAGTGGGATTTTGCACTCAAAAATCCACTCGATAAAGCAAAACAGATGGGACTTATGTAGTAAAAGTTTTGGATTTTTAGTTAGACAGATAGGATTTGTGAAATAAAAGTAATATGCTCATTACAAGCGCATCATAAATGTGAACAGTAATTGATAATGTAATAAGATTGGAGATGACGGTATCGTGGATTATAAGAAATATCTGATAGAGGGATTTTGTCCGGTTGACAAGTATCATTGCCTGATGCCTGTAGAGTATGAGAGTTATGAGGAAGATGGTGCTGTTGCCGGGTATCATAAAAAAAGAATGGTGTGCAGACACGCACTCGCAGGCTCCTGTGAAAATGAGGGAGAGTGTAAGTTTTTTGAGGGCGCACCAAAGACACTTGGCAAAGATGAGAAGTGGTATGAGCAGTAATTGTGAAACTAATGATATGTTGTGCTGATTGTGAGGATATAATTATACCGCAGACATATTTGCACTATGCCGCGTTAGCGGCAGTATGGATGGCAATAAAAATATTAAATGTAAGTAAAAGACACTGAATAAATGAAATTAAGAGGTTTAAAATATGATTTTACTTGTTGGAATAAATGCCAAGTATATACATTCAAATCTTGGGATATACTGTATTCAGGCATATGCGAGGAAACATGGGATAGATGATAGTGATTTTCAGATAAAGGAATACACAATAAATCAGGAGATTGATTTTATATTGGGTGATATATTCCTTGAAAAGCCTAAAATGATAGGTTTTTCATGTTATATATGGAATATTGACATTGTTGCCGGAATTTCTAAGGAAATCCACAAAATAATGCCGGATGTGCCTATATGGCTCGGAGGTCCGGAGGTTTCATATGACTGTGATATGCAGCTAAAAAAATATCCGTGGATAAAAGGCATAATAAGCGGCGAGGGCGAGGTGAGTTTTTACGAACTTATAAATCATTATCTTGCGGAAACGGTGGGAAATATTAAGGTTGGTTTAAATATACCGGGATTGTCTGATATTAAGGGAATAGTCTACAGGGAAGATGCGGTCGCATCCGGTGTAGATAATATAGTCATAAATCCTCCGAGGGAGAATATGTCTATGGATGATATTCCGTTTCCATATACAAAAGATGCAGGATTTGACATTGACACTCTTAAAAACAGAATAATCTATTATGAGACAAGCCGTGGGTGTCCTTATGGGTGTAGTTATTGTCTTTCTTCGGTAGATAAAAAGGTAAGGTTTAGGAGTATGGCGCTTGTCGAAAACGAATTGCAATTTTTCCTCGATATGAAAGTGCCGCAGGTAAAATTTGTTGACAGGACATTTAATTGCAATCATGAACATACAATGGCAATATGGAAATATATTTATGAGCATGACAATGGAGTGACGAATTTTCATTTTGAACTGTCAGCAGATCTTCTCACGGATGAGGAGATAGAATATGTTAAAAATTTTAGACCGGGGCTTGTGCAGTTTGAAATAGGAGTGCAGACGGCTAACAGTGAGACATTAAAGGCGATTCATAGGAATCCTGATCTTACAGTCTTAAAACAGAAAGTTGCAAAGATAAGAAAACAGAGAAATATCCACCAGCATTTAGACCTTATAGTAGGTCTTCCGTATGAGGATTATGATTCTTTTAAAAATTCATACAATGTTGTTTATGAGATGAAACCGGATCAGCTGCAGCTTGGATTTTTAAAGGTCTTAAAGGGTTCGCCGATATATTATGACAGAGAAAAATTTGCTATAGTATATCAGGACAGAGCACCGTATGAAGTTCTTTTTACCGACTGGGTATCGTATATGGATGTACTTAAATTAAAGCGTGTTGAGGATATGACGGAGCGTTATTACAACAGTATGCAGTTTGAGGCATCACTGCCGTATATTATTTCATTTTTTGATACACCGTTTGATTTCTTTATGCAGATAGGAAATTTTTATAAAAAGATGGGATATGAAGGAATACACCAGTCAAGACTTCAAAATTACGAGATATTGTTAGAATTTGTACTTGATATATGTAAGCCTGATAAAAGAAAAGAGGAAGTGTTAAGGCAGCTTATAATATATGATATTTATGCGAGGGAAAATCTTAAAAACAGACCCATATTTGTGGGATATGAGTCAGAGATACCAAAAGATGAAGTCAGGACATTTTACAAAAAAGAGGAGTCAGAGCATAAGTATCTTAAAGGATATGATGGAAATGACTGGAAACAGCTTCACAGGATGACGCATCTTGAACAGTTTGATATTGATATACAGGATTATCTGAAAACCGGAATCATAAATGATAAAAAAAGCAGACTTCTATTTGATTATAAAAACAGAAATCCGCTCGACCATCAGGCATCGATATATAAAATTGCTTTTAGCCACTGACAGCAGAAAATATAAATGATATGCTATATTAGTAATATACTAATAGTTTTGGAGCATCTGATTGAGTTTATTTGTGATAGACTCTTTCAGATATGCATCGGAATACTGAATCTTGTCGATAAGTTTTTGAACTTTGTCGATATCGTCATTTTTAAGATATATTTTGGCAAGTCCAATGTAGCAGCCTGATATGTCACAGTTAAGTGTGTTTATGGCATACTCAAATATCTGTTTTGCACGGTTTTTGTCACCGTGGTTTAGCAGGTATGTGCCCCATTTATTTAACAGACTTAAAAATTTAAGATAGTTCTGGTCATAGAAGGAGAGTATTTCAAAATTTCCGCGTCCGTATGCAAATTTTATATCAGTGTTTGTCATACCGGAAAGATTTATCATTTTTTTTGACATAACATCTGATATATCTTTCTGTATCTGGATGAGCTCAATATCATTTGTCTGTTCATTAAAAGGCAGTACCTCTTTTGGAACGGATATGTATTCAAGCATTGAAATATCTTTGTTTCTTGAAAAGTCAGCTTCGTGTTCACGCTGCCAGAAATCTTTGTTTGAGGTTTCGTTTTTGTCCTGTTGTTTTAACTTGACGCGAAGCCACAATAAGAATACAATAAAGCATATAAAAAATACAGGCATATTTTTTTCCTTTCAGGTAAATTAAAAATCGGCACTGTTCACATAACAGTTGCGGAAAATAACATATTATAGTGTATGGAAAATCATACAGAATGGAGGGTCTATATGAATTTTTTCAATAAAAAAAACCAGCAGAAGATTGCAGCAGTTATATGTATAATATTGGTTATAGCAATGGTTCTGCCAATCGTATTCCAGTATTTACAGTAAATGTTTTCTGTTTATTTTAAAAAGAAAACAATGGCAATGGAATAATATTTACATGTTATATAGCTGTAAATAAAAACAGACAAAAGAGTCAAAAGGGCTAAGGAAAACATTCTTTATGCGAATATTTTGACTCTTTAGTATTATATGATGTCAGGGTCAAAAGTAGATAGCAATGCATATTTATATGCAAATTGCTATCTACTGGCTTGACCCACCAAGCACCGACATGAAGCAGATTTGCTTGCAAACATGCGAGAATGGAGGTGTTTGCAGGATTGCGAAAATTGCGTAGCAATGAAGCAATCCGGAGCATCAGTCAGGGTCAAAAGACCTTTTGAACCCAACATCATTATATTAAGCATAATCAATAAAAAATAAAATGTCAAATTAAATGAAAAGGTTGATAGATAATTATGAAAAAAAGAGAAAAGAAATTATGTATTATATTGTCGGGGATGGTTGTTGCAGCAATTATTGTTGCAGTTCTTTTTATTGTAATGCTAAAGAAAACAGGTGGAAACACTATAATACAGGGTGCAAATATAAATGGTGTTGATATTGGCGGACTTACAAAAGTAAAAGCACAGAAAAAAATTGATAAATATATCGAAGAACTTAAAAACAGACAGGTTATTATCAAATATGGCAATGCCGGAAAAGAATCAAAGACTACTATCGATAAACTTGGATTTGAGGTAGAAGATAAAGATTATGTAGATAAGGCTTATCAGATAGGAAAAAAAGGAAGTATCTTTAAAAAATTCAAAGAAATCGTAAGCTGTTCAAAAAAAGATGTGACATATAAGCTTAAAACAAATCTGAATGAAGATAAGCTTAGAAAATTTATTAAATTAAAAAGCAAGATTCATAATAAAAAGATGAAGAATTCAAGATTAAAGATGGTAAAAGGAAAGCTTAAGGCGACAAAAGACTGCACCGGTTTAAAGGTTAATGTTGATGCTACTGTAGATAGATTTAGTGAAAAATTAAATAGTGATTTTAATGACAAAAAGCTTGTATTGGATGCTGTCGTAAGTATAAAGAAGCCTAAATATACAAGAAAGATGTATTCAAAATGTACGGATTTGCTCGGTGAATATTCTACGGATTACAGTTCATCAACGGCAGACAGGTGTAGTAATGTTCAGACGGCAGCAGAACGCATAAATGGAACTATTCTAAAGCCGGGGCAGACTTTTTCAACAGTGAAAGTCATAAAAGAAAGAACAGTTGAAAATGGTTATAAAGCCGCACCGGAATATGCAGGTGGAAAAGTGGTATCAGGTGTCGGTGGAGGTGTATGTCAGGTTTCAACAACGCTTTATAATGCTGTTATAAATGCAGAACTTGAAGTTGTTGAGCGTTCTCCACATTCAATGGTCGTACATTATGTAAATGTGTCGAGGGATGCAGCAATATCAGGAAATTATAAGGATTTGAAATTTAAGAACAATACAAAATCCCTTATATACATTGCAGCTTCGGCAAAAGGTGGTGTGCTTTCGTTTAAGATATTTGGTGAGGACACGAGAGAAAAGGACAGAAAGATTACATTTGAGTCGGAGATAGTAGAGGAAAAACAGCCTGAGGGTGAAGTTATAACGGTCGATGCGACTAAGCCGTCAGGATACAGGGAGGTAACCCAGTCAGCACATACGGGATATAATGCAAAATTATGGAAGATAATCTATATAAAAGGTGTTAAGAAAAAGAGAGTTCTTGTAAATACAAGCTCCTACAATGCAGAGCCGCCGCATGTGACGGTCGGAAAGCAGCAGGAAGTTAAAAAGGAAGAAAACACAAAAATTGATAAAAAACAGAGTGAACAAAAGAAAACAGAAACTAAGAAAAATACTGAAAAAAAAGAGGAAGATTAAGAAGAAAGGAATATAAAGACAGATGGAAATAGGAAAAGTACCAGAGAATGTTTTAAAGAGAGCGGTATTTAAACAGATAAGACACAGGAGAGAGGAAGTTATATTGCATCCGGGAGTAGGTGAGGACTGTTCGGCTGTAGCAGTCGGCGAGGATGAAGCACTTGTATTTTCGACAGACCCGATAACGGGAACGGACAAGGGAATAGGAAATCTCGCTGTTCATATTACGGCAAATGACCTTGCATCAAGCGGTGCAGAGCCCATAGGGATAATGACGACGATAATTCTTCCTGATGGCACAAGAGAGATAAAGTTAAGGCGGATAATGGAGGAGATTGAGACAGCTTGTTCTAAACTTAAAATAGAGGTGATGGGCGGTCATACTGAAATCTCGGATGCTGTGAACAGACCGATAATAAATGTTACGGGTGTCGGCAAGGTGAAAAAGGGTAAAATTGTTTCAACAGGCGGATTAAAGCCGGGGGATGAGATAGTTATGACGAAGTGGGCAGGACTTGAGGGAACTTCGATAATAGCTGCCGAAAAAGAGGAAAAGCTTCTTGAGACATTGCCACGGGAACTTGTCGATGTGGCAAAGGGATTTAAAGAGTATCTCTCTGTAATACCTGAGTCAAAGATAGCGATGGAAGTTGGTGTCAGTGCAATGCATGATGTTACGGAGGGTGGTGTTTTTGGAGCACTTTGGGAGCTCGGTGAGGCATCAGGGGTCGGAATTACGGCACATCTTGATAAAATTCCGATAAAGCAGGAAACTATCGAGGTATGCGAGGTGTTTAAAATAAATCCGTATATGCTGATATCGAGCGGAAGTATGATGATAGGCTGTAAAAAAGGCAATCTTCTGGTTGAAAAACTAGAGGAGGCAGGCATAAATGCGGCGGTCATAGGAAGAGCAACCGAGGGCAACGACAGGATAGTTGTGAGCAGGGACGAGACAAGGTATATCGGTCCTGCGGGAAGTGATGAACTTTATAAGATTTAGATGCACATACCAATTTAGTTTATTGCAATTTTACTTAATAGAGTTTGAGTATAAGAAATGGAGGGCGTATATGAATAGTGAGCTTAGAGAAAAGATTTTGAATACGATTAGCAAGAACAGCCGTTATTCTACTAAAGAGCTGGCGGCGATGCTTGGCAGTGATGAGACAGCGGTTACAAATGAGCTTAAGCAGATGGAGCAGGAGAATGTCATTTGCGGTTATCCTACACTTATAAACTGGGATAAGACTGACTGTGAGAAAGTGACGGCTCTTATCGAGGTTAAGGTCACACCTCAGCGTGATATGGGATTTAACAAGGTTGCTGAGAGAATTTACAAGTTTGACGAGGTCGAGAGTGTCTATCTTATGTCAGGTGGTTTTGACCTTACTGTTACGATTTCCGGTAAGAGTATGAAAGAAGTTGCGAGATTTGTTTCCGAGAAGCTGTCAACACTTGAGTATGTAAACAGTACAGCGACATATTTTGTGCTTAAAAAATATAAGGAACATGGTGTCGAGATGACAGGTGAGCACCATGAATCAGAAAGGATGTTAATTATACCATGAGAGATGCACTATCAGGTAAGGTTAAACAGATTAAGCCGTCAGGCATAAGAAAATTTTTTGATATAGTAAGTGAGATGGATGATGCCATCTCACTCGGTGTCGGTGAGCCGGATTTTGATACACCATGGCATATAAGAGAGGAGGGAATTTACTCTCTTGAAAAGGGCAGAACTTTCTATACTTCAAATGCGGGTCTTAGTGAGTTAAAGATAGAAATTTCAAAATATCTTGACAGGCGTTTTGATTTAAAATATGACCCGTCAGATGAGATTATGATAACGGTCGGCGGAAGTGAAGCTATTGACGGAGCACTCAGAGCCATGCTTGATGCAGGTGATGAAGTGATACTTCCACAGCCGAGTTATGTTTCTTATGAGCCCTGTATCGTACTTGCCGACGGAGTTCCGGTTATAGTGGAATTAAAAGAGGAAAATGATTTTAAACTTACAAGAGAGCAGCTTGAAAAAGCCGTGACGGACAAGACTAAAATCCTTATCATGCCGTTTCCAAATAATCCTACAGGTGCGATAATGACAAAAGAGGAATTACAGCCAATTGTTGATTTTGTCATAGAGCATGACCTTTTTGTGATTTCGGATGAGATATATTCTGAGCTTACATACAGTGGAAATCATGTGTCTATCGGTGCATTTCCGGGGATGAAAGAAAGAACCATCGTTATAAACGGATTTTCAAAATCATATGCGATGACTGGCTGGAGACTCGGCTATGCCTGCGGACCCCAAGTAATACTCAAGCAGATATTAAAGATACACCAGTTTGCCATTATGTGTGCTCCGACAACAAGTCAATATGCAGCTATAGAGGCACTTCGCCACGGTGATGATGATGTGGAGAAAATGAGAGATGAGTATGACCGGAGGAGAAGATTTCTCTTAAATGCGTTTGAGGAGATGGGCATAGAGTGTTTCGAGCCATATGGTGCATTTTATATGTTTCCAAGTATAAAGAAATTTGGGATGAGTTCTGACGAGTTTGCGACAAGACTTCTCAAAGAAGAAAAGATAGCGGTAGTGCCGGGAACGGCTTTTGGTGACTGCGGCGAAGGATTTTTGAGGATTTCTTATGCATATTCGATAGATGACCTGAAAGCAGCACTTGAAAGGATAGGGAGATTTATAGAAAAACTTTAATTTTATAGTTTTTACTATCTAGTAACAAATATGGAAACAGTTACGACAGATAAGATTATAGATAAGTTTTAGTTTTACGGGGAGGAAAATATGTTAAATATAGTTTTACTTGAACCTGAGATGCCTGCAAATACGGGAAATATCGGAAGAACCTGCTGTGCGACAGGCACAAGGCTTCATCTTATAGAGCCTATGGGATTTAAGATAAATGACAAGATGCTTAAAAGGGCAGGTCTTGACTATTGGGACAAGCTGGATGTGACGGTTTATGACTGTTATGAAGATTTCCTTGAACAAAATCCCGATGCGGTTAAAAAGATGTATATGGCAACCACCAAGTCAAAACAGGATTATACGGATGTGCAATATGAACCTGATGCTTATATCATGTTTGGCAAGGAGAGTGCAGGGATTCCTGAGGAAATTCTTGTTGAGTCGCAGGATACGGCTATAAGAATACCGATGAACAAGAATATCAGGTCTTTAAATCTGTCAAATTCAGTTGCGATAGTGTTGTATGAGGCACTGAGACAGAATAATTTCTTTGATATGCAGCTTGAGGGAGAACTTCACAGGCTTCATTGGAAAGAATAATAGTAAATGTTTAGTAAAAATAAGAATAAATATAGTGATTTTTAACAGAAGTTTACTTGAAAATTTGTGAATATCGGAGAAAAAAACAAAAACACAAAAAAGTTATTGAAAAAAAAGTCAAATCATAATAGAATGGTTTACGATATAGAAATGAGAATTATGAAAGAAATTAATGCACATTTCGTATTTACATACAAAGCGTGCATGTAAGACGTTCCGAATTGTAAAATTATAAATATAATTCGTTGCTGTTTATATATGCAAATGGTGACAATAAATGTGCACTCAAAATTCTTCGTCTTGAGAAGATACAGAGAGTACATAGCAAATGGAATGGAGGATAATAAAATGAGTGAGACAAAGGGTAAGATTGCGGTATTGACAAGTGGAGGAGATGCTCCGGGAATGAATGCTGCAATTCGTGCGGTAGTGCGTACAGGTATTTCTAAAGGATATGAAGTATATGGGGTCAGAAGAGGATATAATGGTATCCTTAACAGAGAGATGGATCTTCTTACTTTCCATGATGTTTCAGAGAAACTTCAGCATGGTGGTACATTCCTTTTTACAGCGAGAAGTGCTGAGTTCAGAGAGGAAGAGGGAAAGAAAAAGGCAGCAGCAATCTGTAAGGAACTTGGTATAGAGACACTTATCGTTATCGGTGGTGACGGATCATTTACAGGAGCTAAGAACCTTTCAAAATATGGTGTTAATGTTATCGGTCTTCCTGGAACTATAGACCTTGACATTGCATATACAGATTATACTATCGGATTTGACACGGCAGTAAATACAGCTATGGAAGCTATCGACAGACTTCGTGAGACATCAAATTCACATGAGCGCTGCAGTGTAGTTGAGGTAATGGGACGTTCAGCCGGTTATATTGCACTCTGGTGTGGTATTGCAAACGGTGCAGAACAGATTCTTATACCTGAGAAGTTTGACAACAACTATGATAAACTTATCGAGGAGATAAAGAATAACCGTGCAAGCGGTATGACACATCAGATTATTGTAAATGCTGAGGGAATTGGTCATTCATATGGTCTTGCAAAGAAAATTGAAGAGGCAACAGGTATCGAGACGCGCGCTACTATCCTCGGACATTTACAGCGTGGAGGAAGTCCTACAGCAAGAGACAGAGTTTACGCTTCAGTTATGGGTGCATATGCCATTGACTGTATCGAAAAAGGCAAGAAGAACAGACTTATTGGTTATAAAGAAGGTCATGTCTATGATGTTGACATTGAGGAAGCATTCCAGATGACAAAGAGTATTGATGATTATGAGTATGAAGTAGCAGGTATTCTTGGAACAAGATGCGAATACAAATAAGATCGCAAATCTGATATCATATAAAGAATATCAGTAAACATAAAAATTAAATATTTAAATATGAACAGAGTAGGAAGTCATGCGTTAAGTACCAAAGGATGGGAAGTTGTCTTTGGGCGAAAAGAAAATATCTGTTGTTGTACGCACTATAGTGTGCGGACAGGAACTGAGTTCTTGCGGTATGGCTTTCGCATCCACTGTCAGAAATGAATGAAAAACACTCATTACCTGAATAATGGTTTACTTTGAGTGTTTTTCTTTGTATAACTTACTTTAAAATAAAATACAATAGATTTGTTTGGGTGAATTATACTGGTTTCGGCTCCGTTATTACTGTTCACACCTGTGGTGTGAATTAGGAGTGCTCCGTTCATTAGAAAGGGCAAAAAATGAAGGAAAAGAAAATTAGGATTTCAGTAAGAGACATTACACTTATGGCTATGCTTATAGCTATTGAGATTGTTTTATCAAGGTTTTGTTCCATTCAGGCATGGAATGTAAAGATTGGTTTTGCATTTATAGCTCCGGTTACGGCTGCTATTCTGATGGGACCGGCACAGGCTGCTGTTGTTGCGGGAGTTGCGGATGTGCTCGGAACACTTATGTTCCCTATAGGACCATATTTTCCGGGATTTACGCTTAACTCATGCTTAAATGGTCTTGTATGGGGATTGTTTTTACATAAGAAGCCATCTATACCAAAAGCAGCGATAGCCGCAGGAATAAACCAGTTTATAATAGGTTTATTTATTACAACATTTTGGATCTCAGTGTTATATGGTTCACCATATTTATCATTATTACCTGTAAGACTTACGCAGGCGTGTATTCTTTTTGTGGCACAGTTTGTAACTATATCAGTGCTTCAGGAAGTTTTGTTTAAGAGAATAAAAGGTATATTTCAGGTTGGTGTAAGTGCACAGTAAATAAAAAATAAAAATAATGATAAAACAGATTTGCGATATAAATAAATAAAAACGGCTGTCGTGCTTATTGTTAAGCATGGCAGTCGTTTTTATTTGATAGGGAAATCGCATATTGTAGTGTTGCATCAACTTTTTAGTATGAGGGATTTTTATTATTCGGTATGTTTAGGCAGGGAGAAGATAAATTCCGTACCTACACCTTCGGTGCTTATAACATTTATGTTTTCACCATGGTTTTCAATGATTTCTTTAGTAATGGGAAGTCCGAGTCCTGTACCTTTTTTATCTTTACCGCGGGAAAGGTCAGTTTTGTAAAAGCGTTTCCATACTTTTCCAAGACTTTCTTTTGGAATGCCTATACCGTGGTCTTTTACTGATACAAATACTTTTTGATTTTTTTCTCTTGTATGTATCTCGATAGTTGAATCGTCATTGCTGAATTTTATTGCATTGTCTACGAGATTTTGTATAACCTGCTCGATTTTGCTTTGATCGGCATCTACAAGTGAAGTCTTGGCATCAAAGGTTATATCAAGAGAAATGTGCTTTTGGGTGCAGCGTTGTTCAAAGGTTGCGAGACAGCGTTTTAATTCCTTGTTTATATCAAAAGTCGATATTTCAAGGGGAACTCCCTTGTTTTCAAATTCACTGAGTGACAGTAGATTGTTTGTAAGTTTTGTTAATCGTTCAACCTCAAAAAGTATTATGTCGAGATATTTTCCCTGCATTTCCGGAGGAATAGTACCATCTGCCATAGCCTGTGTATAACCTTTGATGGATGTGAGTGGTGACCTGAAATCATGCGACACATTTGCAATAAAGTTTTTCTGATATTCATTTGTATCTTTCATTTTTGTCGCAAGATACTGTATTGCTCCGGCAAGGTCTGTATGGTCATGACCTGCATATTCAGGCATTTGGTAGTCATAGTGACCGGCTGCATATTCCTTTGCTGCCTGCTGCATACTCTTAAGAGGAATAACAGTCTGCAGATAAAGAAAGAGGAGTGCGATAAACAGCAGAGCCGATATTATGATATAGCATATAAGTATCGCATCCACATTCTGCACTGCCTGTGAATGCAGCGTGTTTACCGGCAGTGACAATATGATATAAAAGCTGATGTCAAGTCCTGATGTGACGGGATATACAACACAGAATGATTGGTCTGACAGCAGATTGTCAGCATTAGTGCTGTTTACCGTCTGCTTTGAGAGCAGAGAGGAATCATACTCATTGATATTATAGCCTTCTTTATTTTTTTGCATATCTGAATCAATGATTATTTTTCCGTCAGTTTCACTTATCCAAATGCGTATTCCGGTTGCATTGTGTATTGCACAGAGCTGTTTTCTGATAGATGTTATCGAACTTTTAACCAGATATGCATTGGCAAGATATTGTGATTTTATCTCCTCTGCTTCGTTGTATATACTTGTCTCAGCATTATCAAGTAATCTCTGGTACATAAGTTTGTGACCGTAGGTATTTAACAATCCAACGGTCAATACTACAAGCAAGAGATAACAGATTAAAAATTTAAATCGAAGTGATATTTTTATTTTAGACTGCATAAATTTCCTCCCGGGATGTAATAGGTACTCTTGAAATATTCTGAACGAAGAATTTTGGGAGTACATTAATCATTGCCGGCTGCATCATAGATTCTGCCGGTAATTTATCATTCCCTGTATTCAAATTTGTAGCCGATGCCCCATACGGTTTTTAATTCCCAACTCGGATGAGCTTCAAATTTTTCACGAAGTCGTTTGATATGGACATCGACAGTGCGGGTATCTCCAATGTAATCATAACTCCATATATGGTCGAGAAGCTGTTCTCTTGTAAATACCTGGTTTGGATGTGATGCGAGGAAGTACAAAAGTTCAAGCTCCTTAGGCGGCATTTCAATACGTTTGTTTTTGTAAGTTACAGAGTAATCAGTCTGGTTGATGACAAGGTCCGGATAAGTTACACATTCTTTTGGAAGACTGTCATCTGAAGTTTCTGAAACGGCAGGAGCAATGCTGCGCCTTAAAACGGCTTTGACTCTTGCGACCATTTCTTTTGAGTCAAACGGTTTCATGATGTAATCATCTGCACCGAGTTCAAGACCGAGTACCTTGTCAAAAGTCTCGCCTTTAGCCGAGAGCATTATAACAGGAAGTTTAGAGTCTTTTCTTATTTCCCTTAAAACTTCATAACCGTCAATGCCGGGAAGCATTATGTCCAAAAGTACAAGGTTAGGTGCGTACTCGGAAACAGCTTTTATTGCAGATTCCCCGTCGTTTACGATATGAGTATCAAAACATTCTTTTGTGAGATAAAGTCCGATAAGTTCTGCTATATTTTCGTCATCATCAACTATAAGTATTTTTTGTTTCTGTGCCATATTTTTTCTCCTTTTTATTTAAAATTAACTATTGTAACACCCATATCACCCTCTCCAAATTCGCCGAGCCTGAAAGATTTGACATATTTAGTGCGTTTGAGGTGATTGTGTGTAGCCGTCCTTAAGGCTCCGGTTCCTCTTCCGTGTATAATGGTAACCTGGCTCATATGTGCAAGGTAGGCATCATCAAGATATTTTTCAAGTACAGGCATTGCCTGGTCTACAGTCATACCGATAAGATTAATTTCACCTTTGATACCGGATGCCTTATTCATGCGGATTTTACCACTTCCACTGTGATTGCCTGTATTTTCAGGCTTTTTCTGCGGAAGAAGTTCAATATCTTTTATATTTACCTTTGTCCTTAAAAGTCCTGCCTGAACAAAAAGGTCACCTTTTTCATTAGGAAGTGTGCTCACTGTGCCGTTTGCACCAAGTGAGAGTACCTTTATATCTGCACCAATAAACAGGTCAGACGGTTTAAGCTGCTTTGATTTCGGCTTATTATTTTTTACCTTTATCTTTGACTGCTTTGAATCCATCTTTTCACGCAAGGCAGCTCTTTGAGCTTCCATTTCCTTTATGTGTTTATCGCTTGATGCCCACTTTGTATATTTTCTGATGGTCTCGTCGGCATAGTCTTTGGCTTCTGCAAGGATGCGGCTCGCTTCCTCGTTTGCGTGTTGCAAAATTCTGTCTTTAGAATTATCTATCTTTTCATTCTTTTCTTTGAGGGATTTCTTTAATTCAGAAATCTCTTTTCGGCTTTTTGAAACCATTTCGTGTTCTTTTTCAAGTTCTACTCTTGTCTTTTCAAGTTCTGCGAGAACATCCTCAAAATGCTTTGCATCGGATGCGACATGATTTTTGGCATCTTCTATAATATCGTCGGTAAGACCGAGTTTGCTTGATATGGCAAATGCGTTACTCTTGCCCGGAACACCTATCAGAAGCTTGTAGGTAGGTCTAAGAGTAGTTACATCAAATTCACAGCAGGCATTTTCAACATCAGGTGTCTGAAGTGCATAGAGTTTTAATTCGCTGTAATGTGTTGTAGCCATGACAGTGGAATGCCTGTTGTGAAGATTTGAGAGTATCGCCGTTGCAAGAGCAGCTCCCTCGACCGGGTCAGTTCCTGCACCAAGCTCATCAAATAATACAAGGCTGTTTTCATCAGCTTTTTCAAGAATAGATACGGTGTTTACCATATGAGATGAAAATGTACTAAGACTCTGCTCGATACTTTGCTCATCTCCAATATCAGCGTAGACTTCGTTAAAAATTCTAAGGCTTGAGCCGTCAAATGCCGGGATATGAAGTCCGGCCTGTCCCATAAGTGTAAACAGACCTATCGTCTTAAGTGAAACTGTTTTACCACCGGTATTTGGTCCTGTTACGACAAGAAGTGAAAAGTCGCGTCCAAGATGCAGATTTATCGGGACAACTTTTTTGGGGTCGATAAGAGGGTGTCTGCCATCCTTAATATCTATATATTTTTCTTTTGGAAAAACAGGTCTTGTGCCTTTCATATTTTTTGAGAGCATTGCTTTGGCAAAAATGAAATCAAGTTCAGAAAGTATTCTGAAATCCTGCTCAATAAAAAAACTCTGCTCAGCAGTCTGGTTGCTTAAATTAGCAAGTATTTTTTCAATTTCTTCCTGTTCGTCGAGTTCAAGCTGTCTTATTTCATTATTTAATTTGACAACGGATGCCGGTTCAATAAAAAGTGTTGAACCGGTGGCTGACTGGTCGTGAAGCATACCGTTAAATGAAGAGCGGTATTCAGCTTTTACCGGCAGACAGTATCTGCCGTTTCTCATGGTTATGATGGCATCCTGGAGCATACTTCTGCTGCTGCCGTTTACAATGGAGTTAAGCTGGTCATGTATTTTACCGCCTGCAATCTTCATGCTGCGCCTTACATGGCTTAATCCAACACTTGCATCATCAGCAATCGTGTTTTCATCAATGATACAGCGTCGTATTTCTTTCATCAACGGGGAGAGAGGTTCTATAAGCTGGTAGCGTTCATTTAATGAATCGCCTGTCTCATTATTTTCATTAAGATTTTTCCTGAAAAAGTTTTTAACACTTCCTGCTGTGGATAAAAGACTTGATATGTTAAGCAATTCACCAATGCCAAGTATTGAACCAATCTCAAGTCTTTTAAGACTTGCCCGTATGTCCTTTACACCGCCGAAAGAAACCTCACCCTGCGTGAGTATATGCGTGAGAGCATCACTTGTTTCCCGCTGTGCTTTGAGGATATATTCTTCATCATCAGTCGGAAGAAGATTTTTACAATACTCCTTCCCAAGTGGTGATGCAGCATATGACTCAAGTTTCGCTATTATTTTATCATACTCAAGAGTATGTAATGCTTTTATATTCATGTTTGTTCTCCGTTCATCTGTTTCAAAATTACGGACAAAAATATCCATCTTTATTTTACAACATATTATAGGAAGTAATCAAGTACACAGTAATTTTTTACGATTTGTTAATATTGTATTCATAAATATATGGTAGATTTATACATAATGAGTTGAAAATAATGATTATTTTTGGTTAAAATGCAAAATTCTTATATGATAACAGAGGTATATATATGACAATTCATAAAAAGCCTGTAGAGGAGAAGGAGCATGATTCTGAAAAGTACCGTTTTATGAAAGAACAGGTACGGCCGCAACAGAAAAAAAATGCAATAAAATATGCTCAAAAAGCGGTGTCGGTAATAGTTCTTGCATTAATCTTTGGTTCGGCAGCCGGAGCCGCATTTTATTTTGTTCAAAGCAGACTTGGTGCGGACATGGATTTTAGGGATTACCTGGTAGAAACGGTAAGACCGGAGGTAACAGGTCAGGATGATGACATAGATGGAAGTAAGATAGTGAGACGCAGTGTAAGTCAGTCAGATATTGATTCAATTACAAATTATGACCATGTTTCAAAGAAAATGGCGGCGATAGGCAGCAGTTATAAATATGCACTTGTAAAAGTTAAAGGTGTCATGGCGGATAACAACTGGAAAGATGTAAACAGTGATGATGGCGGTGTGACTTTTGGGGCAATATTTAGTTTTACAAGAAATGAATATATCATAGTTACCGATTCAAGTGCTGTAAATGGCACAGACGAGGTATCTGTTGAATTTTTTGATGGTACGGAAGTTAAGGCATCCGTGATAAATATTGACAGTAATATCAATATTGCGGCATTGCGTGTAGATAAGACAAATATTCCTATAGCAACAAGAAGAAAAGCTTTTCCGATAAGTGTTGGAAGTGTGTCAGGTACAATAAATGGCTCTAATGTTATAGCGGTGGGAGCGCCAAATGGTATAATGTATTCCGTGATGCTTGGAAAAGTTATCAAATCAGATATTGAAGTGTCGATTATTGATAATCAGTTGTCGATGTACTCAACGGATATGGTAAGCACATCAATAAGTAACGGTATTATTTTAAATACAGATGGCAATGTGATAGGCATCATAAACAATCATTATACAAATCTTACAGGAGAAAAAAATATCAGTTTTGTATCGATAAACAGTATAAATGATATGATAGAGCTTCTGATGAGAGGAAAAAATGTCGCATATATGGGCATGGAAGGAAAGGATGTTGATTCTGCGGCTGCGGCTGAGCATAGCATATCCAGAGGGATATATGTGACGGCGGTTTATTCAAGTTCACCGGCATATGCAGGCGGTATGAGAGTTGCCGATGTGGTCGAAAAAATTGACGGCATATCAGTAAAAACAGTATATGCATTACATAATGTGCTGATGAAGCATAAGAGTGGAGATGAGATAAAGGTGGAAGTATCGCGCAAAGTGAAAAATAAAAGAAAAAATATTACATTGAGTATTACATTGAGTTAAAGAAAATGCTTTTACAAATAAGATATGTTTGTAAAAGCATTTTTGTTTTTGAAAATTTGTTTTTATGTTTAGTCTTAAGCAATCTGTTTAAGCATTTTAGTTTTTTATGTTTTGTTTTGCACTTTATATTTAACGGCTTATATTATCTTCTTTAATTATCTGGACAAGTTTATGACGAAATGCTTTTTCATATACATCTTCATCGTGGAATGCAAAACGGTTAAAATCAAACTGGCTTTCAAGAATCATTCTTCTTGTAAAAAGAGTAAAATGTTTTTGGGTATGTGCCGGCCAGAATATACAGATGCATCCGTCAGCATTTGCCTCAGGAATATTGAAACTTTTGGCAAATTTTGAAACAAGGGCTCTGTCTGTCATAAATACATGGGAATATTGTCCTATAACCTTTGCAAGTCTTGTTCCGTTGATTGTAAAGGTGTTCATGTCATAGCCGTCTTTATATTCTTCATTTTTTTTCTGCCCGGTATTGGTATCATCTTCAGATAGCTGCTGTGCTATAGCTATGATAGGAAGTTTTCTTTCCGGGTTTTTTATAAGGCTGTAAAAATCTGAATAATCATTATCGTCAGTTACAAATACGGCTTTATTGCCGAGACGGATAACATCTACTATACCGGTTTTATTTGAAAGATCAGACAGAAAAGACGGTTTTAAAAATGTTTCTTTCTGGCTGATGCTTCGAGGCAGATCTTTTGAGGTCATATGATAAAAATGTAGTCTGCCGTCATCAAGCTTTGCTATTGAGGTGTGGATATGCCAGAGAGTACCGATGTGTTTACTGTCGATATAGCTAATCTTCATATGAAAAGTAAGGTCATCAACATCATATTGTATCTTTAACTGATATCCGGGCAGTTTGTTTTTATATGAAATTACTTCCTCGGGCATATCTTCAAATACCGGATCCATTTTAAAACGTGCCCATTTATATACGATTGCACAGGAGTTTATAAATTCAGTTTCGAGTGTCCTTGATTCCTTGTGGAGCAGAGGAAGTTCAAGGTGAAACAAAATGTTTGACTCAAGTCTTGCGAGGGTTTCTTTTTTGTATATGCGGCTGTCACGCGGCTCATCTATCTTGTCACATACAAGTCTTATAAGCTGATTTTTGACAAGCTTATTATTAACAAGTTTGATTATAAGATTGTAATCTATAACCGGATTGTCAAGTTTTAACAGTTCACGGATAAGGATTATCCTCGGACATTTATAAAACTGTTTTGCAATCTCTTTGTCCTGATTGAATATTGCAATTATGTCAGGGTGGAGATGAGCCGAGTCCTCAAGTTTTATGCGAAAATGGCTTTTAAGCATCAATTCCCAGTTCATGTTTTTATAGTGATTGTAAGAGAGTTCTTCAAAAAGCTTGACTAAAGACCAGTCACTAAGTTCAAGATTTGCAAGTATGCAATTTAACATACGGGAGAGTTCCTCGCTGCCTTTCCAGAACTGGTCATCACTGATACGGCTTTTATAACGCATATCATGTTCTATCTCGTGCCATCCCTCGAAAAATACTGTTCTGAATTGCGTTTCAAATGTGGTATCAATAGGCAGCGACCACATTTCTTTTGTGTAGAGATTAAAATATTCGGCAGGGTATTTAAAAACACCGTTTATCTTTGTGGCACGAAATTCATCGGACTCAAAGAAGTTACGCGACCACTCATCTATCATCTGAAAAGTTCTTTCCATAATATCGCGGCATATACTAAGGTCATCATAATAGTAAAGAATTACACGAAGCCCGATAAGATCCTGTATTTTCTTAGGGTTGTTTAAAGTTCCATATTTGCCGCGGTACAGTTTTGAAGCTATCGACTCGACCGATTTTACACGCGAAAATATGCGGAAATACAGACCACATGAAGTGAGGATTTCCGTTATTGCATTTGTGATATGTTCACACAGTTCGTTTAATTTTTCAAAATCAATCTCCTGTTCAATGATTGCTTCAAGTTCTTCTTTGCTGTTATAATTTTCCATGTTTACAGACAATAAAATGTTCCCCCTGCTCTAGATAGTTATAATTTGTAACAGTTCAGCCTTTAATTTATTACATTCATAAATTATGCTTACATATAAACTCACAAATACACTCTTTCAGAGTTTCTACGCTTGCTTTGCAAGCTTATATTTGCTCGCTAATGAGCCCGGAAAACCAAATGCCTGCTTCGCAGCCGCTTGCTTTTCTATGAGGCTCATTATATTATACCACAAAAAAAACGCTTGTGTATTGTTTTTTTGACCGAAAAAACTTATAATGATATAAGAGTGGGGCAGTATGCCTAAAAAATGTTCTCTCGGAAATCTTTATTCAGAAAATACAGAGAGAACATAAAACTAATATGGAGGATTTTAATGACTGAATTTAATTTTGATGCAAAACTTAGTGCGGCTGAGCTTTACGCATTTTCGATGAGACACACCTATAAGAGTATGTCAGGAATTTTTGGACTTATTATTAGTTTTGGAAGTCTTATAATATGTGCAGTGAGATATAAATACCTTGACAAAACTGCCATTATGGCTCTTATAATAATAGGTCTTATATTTACCGTTATACAGCCGCTCATGCTTTGGAGTAAGGCAAATGCACAGGTGAAAAAGAACAAGAGTATAAATGCTAAACTACACTATAATATAAGTGATAACGGTATTACTGTTTCGCAGGGAGAACAGGAAGCAGATGTAAAGTGGTATGATATAAGAAAGACGGTTATTGTAAAGGATGCTGTCTATGTTTATATGTCACCGGTGAGGGCATTTATATTTACAAAGAAACAGTGTGGTGATGATTTTGGTTCACTTGTCGGTTTTATACAGGAAAAAGTGAAACAGTACAAAGACTATGAACCGGAAGAAACAGAGGAAAACGGAGGAACTGATGAGTAAAAAAGTTGTGGTAAGCCAGTGTGAGAAAGACACATTTGAGCTTGGAAAAAAACTTGGAGAAAATTGCAAACCGGGGGACATAATCCTTTTAAATGGTGACCTCGGTGTCGGAAAGACCGTTTTTACAAAAGGTTTTGGCAAAGGACTTGGTATAGACGAACCTATATGCAGTCCGACTTTTACCATTATGCAGATATATGAGAGCGGAAGACTTCCGCTTTATCATTTTGATGTTTACCGTATTGCCGATGTATGTGAGATGGATGAGATAGGATATGAGGATTACTTTTTCGGAAATGGAGTATGCCTTATAGAGTGGGCAGGTCTTATAAGCGAGATAATACCGGATGAGCACATCAGTGTCACCATAGAAAAAGATCTTGAAAAAGGATTTGACTATAGAAGTATCACGATAGAAGAATAAGTGAAAAATGTATAAAATAATAAAAAAGAAGTGGAGATAGATTATAGAGATGAAGATATTAGGAATTGACAGTTCAGGGCTTGTGGCTTCGGCTGCTATTGCCGATGAGAAAAATATCATTGCGGAGTTTACCGTAAACAATAAACAGACACATTCGCAGACACTTCTTCCGATGATAGAAAAAGTTGTTGATATGTCAGGTATTGAACTTGAACAGATAGACGCCATAGCGATTGCAGCAGGTCCCGGTTCATTTACGGGACTCCGTATAGGTTCAGCAACGGCAAAGGGGATAGGACTTGCTCTTAAAAAACCGATAGTTTCAGTGCCTACATTGGAGGGACTTGCCTACAGGGTAAGTGTTTTTGACGGACTTATATGCCCTATAATGGATGCAAGACGAGGTCAGGTCTACACGGGTATCTATAAAGCGGATGGTGACGGACTTACCTGTCTGTCAGAGCAGAAAGCCGTTGATATACATGATATTTTAAAAGAACTTGAAGAATATGATGAAAAGGTCATATTTTTAGGTGACGGTGTAGAGGTTCACAGGGAGACAATAGAAAATGAGTTAAAAAATGAGTTTGTTTTTGCACCGGTACATCTTTCAAAACAGAGTGCGGCAGCAGTAGCAGTTCTTGGCAGCATATATTTTGAGCAGGGAAAGACAGAAAGTGCAGACGAGCACAAACCTATTTATCTTAGAAAGTCACAGGCTGAGAGAGAAAGAGAAGAAAGGTTAAAAAATCAGGGTTAAAATTGAGAGATTGTTTTAATATAGATGAAATGTCTGTTAAAGATATTGATGAGACGGTTCATTTAGAAGAGATTATTTTTTCTCATCCGTGGAGTAAAAAAAGCATAGAGAGTACATTGTTGTCATCAGATAATATCTGCCTTGTGGTATATGACAGCGAAAAAAATATACAGGCAGGTTATTGTATTTTTACGACATCATTCGAGGATGCCGACCTTTGCAGGATAGCAGTCCTTAATGACTACAGAAGAAATCATCTTGCAGACAGAATGTTAAAAAAGGCATTTGAAAAACTTGAAACAAATGGAGTTAAGAGAGTTCTTCTTGAAGTCAGAGAGGGCAATAATGCCGCAATAACTCTTTATAAAAAATATGGATTTGAACAGATAGGTAAAAGAAAAAATTATTATAGTGAACCGGCAGAAGACGGTCTGGTGTTCGAGGCTTCGCTGTCTGCCAGCTATTACCACTGTACATTATAAAATTCCGGGCGTATTATAAATGCAGATATAGTGATACAAATAACGCATCAGATGAAATGTCAGGAGGAAACATGAAGGATATATATTGTAATGTATGTGGAAAAAAATTATTTGTAGAAAAAGGAATATTAAAAGAGGACGCATTTGAAGCGAAAAAACAGTGGGGATATTTTTCAAAAAAAGATGGTATGCTCCACTCGTTTGTCATATGTGAAAAATGTTATGATGATATGATTGAGAAATTTGTGATACCGCCCGAGATTACGGAGGTTCATGAATTGTAAAGTGATAAGACGGTTCATTCTCAAAAAGAAATTGATTTTTTATAAAAAATCATTGCAAATAATTGTATCGTTATATAAAAGTCCTCTGGAATGTGAGGAAAAATGTTAGATTTATGTTTACTTGGGACAAGCGGGATGATGCCGCTGCCGGGAAGATGGCTTACGGCACTCATGGTGAGATTTTCAGGGAGCAGTCTTTTGATAGACTGCGGAGAGGGAACGCAGATAGCCATGAAAGAGGTGGGATGGAGTGCAAATCCCATTGATACGATATGTTTTACACATTATCATGGGGATCATATAAGCGGGCTGCCAGGTCTTCTGCTGTCTATGGGAAATTCAGACAGAAAGGAGCCGGTAACGCTTATTGGTCCAAAAGGTCTTGAAAAAGTTGTAAATTCTTTGAGGATAATAGCTCCGGGACTTCCGTTTAAATTGAATTTTATTGAACTTTCTGAGGACTGCCAGACGATAGAGATAAACGGGTACCATCTTACAGCATTTAAAGTAAACCATAATGTAACGTGTTATGGATATACGATAGATATAAAAAGAGGTGGAAGATTTTTCCCTGAGCTTGCAAAAGAAAATGAGGTTCCGATGAAATTGTGGAGCAGACTTCAAAAAGGTGAGATTATAGAGTTTGAGGGAAAGGTCTATACACCGGATATGGTTATAGGTCCTGAGCGAAAAGGAATAAAAGTTACATATTGTACTGATACAAGACCGGTGAAAAGTCTTGTGGAAAATGCAAAAGAAGCAGACCTACTCATATGTGAGGGAATGTATGGCGAGAGTGACAAAAAACAAAAAGCAATAGAGAAAAAGCATATGATGTTTGGCGAAGCGGCAAAAGTGGCGAGAGAAGCAAAAGTTAATGAGATGTGGCTTACACATTACAGTCCTTCACTGATACATCCGGAAAATTATATGGGACCGGTAAGAAAGATATTTAAAAATTCTTATCCGGGAAAGGACGGAAAGAGTGTTACACTGTCATACCCTGAAGATGAATAAAACAAAAGTTATTCAAAATGTGCAAAATGTAAAATTCTCAAAAATTAATGTAATTATCTAAATAATCCGAATATATTATATATAAAGTGCATAAGTGTGCAAGAATTATAATACAAATGGCAAGATAACAAAATACATCAGCACATTGTATAAAAAGGTGCGGAAAAGAGGGAGAATATGGATAAAAATAAAAAAAAGATTACGAGTGCATTTTTTATTATGCTTATTATCGTTGTGTTAGCTGTTACCGGATATTATGTGATAAACAAAAAGATAACACAGGATGCGGCAGATGAAGTAAAACTTCCAAATACAGAGTACGGAAAGCTGCTCGCAAAGGATCTTGATACTGCTTATCCAAAAACACCGACAGAGGTTGTAAAATTGTACTGGCGTTTTAATCAATGTATGTATAATGAGGATGATTTAAGTAACAGTGAATTTGAGGGACTTTTAAAACAGCTTAGAAGGCTCTATGATGATGAATTTTTAAGTCATTCAGACAATTCATGGGATAAAATGCTTAAAAATTTTAAATTAGATAAAAAGAAATATAAGAGCAACAAACAAAAGATTTCCTCATATATAGTACAGGACAATGATGATGTAAAGTTTGGAGAGGAAAAAGGAAAAGAGTGTGCCATACTTTATACGAATACACTTGTAAAAAAAGGGTCGGACAGAGTAAGACTTTATGAGAAATTTATGTGTCGTAAGGATTCATCAGGAAATTGGAAAATATTAGGATGGAGTAATGCGGCAAAGGAAGGAAAAAAATATTTTGACAATTCGGAGGAATAAATGAAAGACGATATATTGATATTAGGAATAGAAAGTTCCTGTGATGAAACTGCAGCAGCAGTGGTTAAAAACGGCAGAGAGGTTCTTTCAAATGTGATTTCTTCTCAGATAGCGATACATACTCTGTATGGCGGTGTTGTACCGGAAATTGCATCGAGAAAGCATATTGAAAAGATAAATCAGGTTATAGAGCAGGCACTTGAGGATGCAAATGTAACACTTGATGATATAGATGCCATAAGTGTTACATATGGTCCGGGACTTGTCGGAGCTCTGCTTGTCGGTGTCGGTGCAGCGAAAGCTATCGCATATGCGGCAAAGAAACCACTTGTCGGTGTTCATCATATAGAGGGACATATAGCAGCAAACTACATAGAACACAAAGACTTAGAGCCGCCATTTCTTTGTCTTGTGGTATCAGGAGGACATACACATCTTGTGCGTGTACTCGAATATGGTAAATTTGAGATAATCGGATGCACGCATGATGATGCAGCAGGGGAAGCCTTTGATAAAGTCGCAAGGGCGATAGGTCTTGGTTATCCGGGTGGCCCTAAGATAGATAAACTTGCAAAAGAGGGTAATCCTCATGCAATAGAATTTCCGAGAGCAAAGATAGATGGAAGTAAATATGATTTCAGCTTTTCGGGAGTAAAGTCAGCCGTTTTAAATTATCTTAACGGATGTGAGATGAAAAACATAGAAGTAAACAGAGCAGATGTGGCAGCGTCTTTCCAGCAGGCAGTGGTTGATGTGCTTGTTGAGAGAGCGATAGATGCAGCAAAGCGTCTCGGAGAGGATAAGATAGCCGTTGCGGGAGGAGTAGCATCAAACTCAGCACTAAGAGCAGCAATGAAAAATGGATGTGAAAAAAATAATATTACATTATATTATCCGTCGCCGGTATTCTGTACTGACAATGCGGCTATGATAGCGGTGCAGGGCTATTATGAATATATGGCAGGTACAAGAAGTGGTCTTGACTTAAATGCCGTTCCAAATTTAAAGATTGGTGAGAGATGATGAAGTAACAGTTCAGCCCCTCATTTATTACATTCGTAAACCTGCCAGCAAGCTGTCAG
>OGFG01000209.1_pt1 | contig 71881 bp, 63 predicted proteins | sample 1570761 | NCBI WGS metagenome assembly OGFG01 (sample SAMEA2581938, study PRJEB24529) | metagenome | biome: Human gut stool | place: China | collected 2011
TGCATCATCACTCCTAAGGCAAACTGGCCTCAGACACACTCAGTGGAACACTACCCAAGTAAATGATGGGGAGGGTATTATAAAAATATTTGCGAGTTTATGATGTTAAATGAACTTACATTTCAACATCATAAACTCGCAAAATTATAGATAATCAAATCAAGGAAGTATCCTTAGATTTAGTTTATTGTCAGAAACTTCTTAAAGTTAGTCGGGCATAATCTGATTCTAAGATCAATGCTTTACCATCTGCTTTGACCACTTTAAATACTGTTTCCTGAGCATTAATGCCATAGGGATTCAGATCTGGGATCGCTGCCAATTGTCCGTCATCAGACGTCGCATTCTTTCCTTTTAGATTTTTGATTATGACGATATCCTGATCCTCATCGTAGCTGAATTCTCCAAAGAAACTCTTGTATCCGTTTCCTCCTAAGTCCGTCAGTTCTACCATGTGTAACTGGATACCCATATACATTCTATGGCAATCAGTTTTCGTACCGTTAGCTTTGGTTTCTACGGTCATCAACTGCCAGTAACCATCCAGATTACCGTTTATCGGCCATTTTTTGTCACATCCCCAGGTCATGCATACCATGACCAACAGCAGGCTCCATGCTGCCAGTTTCTTGGTTATCTTTTCCATAATACTCCTTCTTTTCTGATAGTAATCATTCCACCGACACTGTTGCCCAGATAATCTCCTTGATCCCAGCCTAGTGCGACGCTAAAGTTCCAGCCTTTCAACTGTTTGGGGCGGTAGCCCACCTCATAATAAGATGAAAACTGTTTTTTGATCTCATCCAGTGGGTTTTCATAGGTACCCCAATGCTTGGCATACGACAGTTTTACAAGATAACTCCATTCGTCAGTCGGATTGCCACAGAAAGCCAAATGATTGGCTTTGGTTCTGTTGCTTCGGAACATCAGGCTTCCATCCTTATTATAGATTGGTCCTGGCAGCAGCGGATTACCCATTCCCATACCCCAATGTTGCCATCCCTGATAAAAATAGTTGTTGTAGTATTTGTCGGCTGCACTGATCTGATAGTCGAATGACCCAAGGAAACCATCGTAAAGAATGGGACCGCTTTGGTCTTTGGTTGCGAGTCCTTCCCAAAGTATCTTGCTGACCCAAGGATTTTTAGGCAGAGTCACTTCCAGCCCCAAATGTCCATCCTTCCAACGGCCGTATTGCATGAACATCTGCGATTCATCTTCGAACATATGTTCGTAGTAGACTCTGAATTTCCAATCTTTCCAATAATAGGTAAAGGCTGTGTTCCAGCTTCCGATAAAGTTACCCGCTACATTCACCTGATCTCCTCCCGGAGTGTTTTCTCCTCCTTCTGTAGGTATGATCATGTTGACGTAGTCCTTAAAACCATCCGGCATATCGAAGATATCCCAACTGTTGGTCTTCTTATTCCATTTATATTGGTCTGCTCCGAACTGGGAAGAAACCAGTAGGCCGATTTCAAATTCCCAGGGGCGTTTTTCTGTATTTCCGATGCGGAACATGGCCGACTTGGTGTGATACAGTGTGTTCTTAACGTAAGTCTTATAGTGGGGGCGGGCAAAGTCTTCCTGCCAATTGCCATCAGTAAAGGCACCGTATGCAAAGTGTCCTTTGAAGGAGAGCCATTTTTTTGTACCCGGAACCGGAACATAATCCTCTATTTCGGCCCGCACCTGAGGGACGGGACGTGCATTTCCTTCTTCCACCATGGCACCACTGCTCAGATAGAGATCTTTGCCGAGCGGATTACGTTCCTTGCTTCCCATGCTCAGTTGCAGGCATCTCCAGGCTATATCCACATAAGCCTGCTGTACGATGATATTCTGAGTCAGATTATATCCTCCGGCGAGATCGGCTCCTGCTTTCATTTTCCAGTGGTGGTTCATCTTTTTATTATATTCCACTCCGGCTCTCAACCATGCACTGTTTGGGTTTACACTGGAGAGTCCATAGCGGTTGGCTGTGAACCATAGGGGAGCATAATCACCTCCTCCAGCTGTGGCCGTGGCCTCTATGTGATAGGAGAGGGAGTCGCGGGTTTCAGCTGTAGCACCTTGCGCAATACAGCAACTCAATAGAATTAGTTTTATAAATCTCATATAATAATAGAGTGTAAAGATAATTGCGTTACATATATCCGTTTTTCTTTCTCCAGCAGTATTGCCAGACCCAAAAAATTATATTATTAAATATGTCTTTGGGGTATGAATATATAAAATGTAATTTATGAGAGAATTTGCTCCAATAAAATGCAGCAGACTTTCCGTTTTTACGGTTGATTCTATCATCTGTATGTCCAAAATTTCCTGTGATTAGGATTTCGTGAAGCAGAAAAGCTCCACGTGGCTTATTCGGTTCTGTTAAAAGAAACTCTTTTTCCAGTCCTAAAGTATGATGCAAAACATACATGAGTGCCTGAGTAAATTTTGTTATGCCTAATTTATGAATTATGCATTGAAATTCCTTTTTTTCAGAATCAGTATATCCTCTTTTCAGCAGATAAAAGTAATCAATCAGTTGTCTTAATCCAATACCTTCATCAAAAAAATGGTGATAAATATGTATGAGTAAAAAAATCCTATTCATCTGATTACTTGGAATACAGATCTTTCCTTCACAACCAGAGAGAGAGACCTGATTTAGGAATGCTTCATCTTTCCAGTCCGAAAAAAGTTTTTGCAGATATTTGTTTTTAGAATAAGAATTCATCCATGTGGGGGTGAAATGAACTTCTATTGCTGTTTGCTTCATTACAGGAAAGTCAATATGGTGATATCTGGCACCGATATTAGGACAATATTTTCTTATATAACTGATGATTTCTTCTCTTGTGCCATCAAGCCATATATCTATATCCCCTGGAATTCGAATGCTAGGATTTGGGTAATATAGGGCAACACCCTGCCCTTTTAATATGACAGATCGGAATCCGTCCTTCTGAAACCTTTCAGTTACTTTTGCGGCAGTTTGGTTTAGGTTTTTGTTTTTCTCTTTTATCTTTTCTACGTTGGTGAACCATCGTAGTAGAATATTTTTTGGCGGTGTTTGCTCTTCTTTCAGTTGTTTTATGCCTTCAAGTATAATGCCTGTAAGTGTTTGTTTTTTGCTGAGACTATATAAATCTTCCCATTCTTGTTCCGTAAGAATAGGAAATGTGTCATTGGTTTTTGAAGTACCTAATGCTTTTCTTAATAGAATGAAGAAAGCTGTTTCCGTTTTATTCATATTAGTAAAAGGCTATTTAACCAGTCTGTCTTTTAAGAAAACCCAAGGAAATATTATTCCGGCTTTTACATATCGTTTTCGGGTATGCTTTTCTTTATACATCCGATATAAAAAGCGAATATTATATTTATTTATCCATTCCGGGTAATAATCAATCTCATTTTTTGCTGTTTGATGTATAAAGCCTCCACAAGTAAAACCTATTCCCTTGAATCCCATATCTTTGGCCTTCAGTAGGAATTTTTCTTGCATTGTGGCTCCCATTCCTACAATCAGAAAGTCTGGATTTGTTTGGATAATTTTTTTGATTGTTTCTTCTTGTTCTTTTTCATTTTGGAAATATCCATTTCTATAGCCAATGATGTTTAGGTTAGGATATTGTTTCTGAAAAATAGTGCATGCTTTCTCTACTTCTTCTTGTTTGCTGGCTACAATATATATGGTCTTATTTTCCTTTTCAGCGAAATGGAATAATTCAGGAGCTAACGAGGTCATATCGAAACTTCTACGGTTTACCTTTTTTCCATATAAGATTCTTATTGCTTTTACAAGTAGAGAACCATCTGCAAAGATACCGTCAAACCTCTCAAATATACTTACCTGTTTAGAGGCGTCCAGATACGAAACTGGATTGAGGAAGGTGTATATATGGGAATGTTTTTTGAATATATTATTTTTTTTGTTTGTGCTAATAATGATGTTTATCAATTGATTTTTCATGGGCTATTACTATCTTTTTATGACCATCTGATCGTATAATTGAAATTGATAACTTTTGTTATTATGTTCTTCCCATATTTGAGTATCCTCTAAAATTCGTTTTCTGTCTTGCTCGTTTTCTGTGAATCTGATTATCAGTTGGCTTAACTTTTTTTCATCTTCTTGAATTTCTGTTGTGAAATTTGCATCAAATGTTTCTATTTTAAAAATGCAGGTTTTCCAGAAATCATGATGGTCAAACATTTCTTCTGGTATAGCTTTTTCAGAGCCAATAAAAGGTACTCTTAGTGAAGAAGCTTCTGCTAGAACTATCGGGAACCCTTCAAAAAGACTCGATAAGACAATTAAGTTTGCTTTTTCAAGATATTGATAAGGATTTGGAGAGAAAGGGAGAATATGCACTTTTTTTTGAAGACCTAAATCTTTGGTTAATGTTATAAGATTATTTTTATACTCTCCATGGCCCATAATAATTAATTCCCATTTATCTTGAATGGATTTACTTATAGAGTATGCTTTAATTAATTTCCATTGTGCTTTTTGATCAGAAAAGCGGCCGATATTGATCAAATACTTTTTATTTTCTTTAAATTCAAAATTATCAGGTTTTTCTTTAGCTTTTTCTTGGATAAATTCTGGATCTACAAAATTATTAATGACTGTAATATTTTCTTTCTTTATTTTCAATGTATTTACAAGATCACTTTTAACTTGTTGAGATACAGCAATGACATTATTGCAGTGATTGTATGCCTTTCTAATTAAGAAATAGACAATTTTTCTGATTGTTGTTCTTTTTATTTTTTGATATTGTATTGATAATACATTATGCACAGTAACAATCTTTTGGGCTTTTGATGGAACAGCCAAGCTTAAAAGATTGCTTTTTTCTAAAAATGAAAATATTATATCAGGTTTTTGATGCTTGACTGTTTTTTTTAATTTGAAGTATAGCTGAATTTGTTGTTTGGTCTTTAAAATGAGGTTATTTACATCATTTTGAGATCCATATGTAATTTGAAGTCCTTCAGACCAAAAACTTTCTCCATTTTTTCCTGTTAAAACAAATACAGAAACTTTATGACCGGATTTGATAAGGTGATGATAGTAATCTATAAGAATGCGTTCAGCACCTCCAGTTGCTATATGATCAATAACAAGTAGATATTTCATTGTTTCTTTATAGATCTTTTGAACTTTAAGTAGAGATCAAAAATACTTAGGTAATATAATATAGGCTTTATATAAGCTAATAATCTTTTTATGTATGAATTGTGTAAATATTTGTTTGTTAATTGGTCAAAGGGCAGTATATTTAAATCCTCAAAGAATTTATTTCTTTGGGGATTTAATGGTACTGTATTTTTTATCATGATGCCATCTCTTTGAATAATTTTATGGATTTTTTCTGTTCGATAAATGAAGTGCTTTTTTATTTTTTCAAAAATTTCTTTGCCTTTTTCTGTATGTATAAACACGTTTGTGGCTCCCTTATTAGAAAAATCTTTAGATGTAGCTTGAGCATCCCAGCAATCGAAAATAGTAAAATCACTAACTCGATGTATTGTTTTATAATGGCATTGGTAACAACTTGGTCTGGAACATATGTTTTTGAAGTAAAGTCTTAACATTGCATCTGATTCCATGCCTTTGTGGTATGATTTATTAGGGTCATCAAATAATATACTGGCTGTACTATATGAATATCCATAATATTTATCTCTTGATAGATAGCTTATAACACGAGAACCTTTTTCTTTACTGTGGTAGTCAAGGTATTTTTTTAATAAAAGTGGACTCGGTACACCACGGCATACAAGATCTACTGTAATTAGATTCTCGTATTCTTTTCTTAAAAAAGACTTTAATCCTGCAATTTGGCAGGGAGTTCCACTAAATACGACAAGTTTGCCTTGAGTTAAAAACTCTTTGGCTTTTTTGAAGTTGTTCTCAATTTGACTTTGCACGTATTTTGATCCTCGAAATTGATGACAATTTTCTAAGGTTGTTGAATAACAGTGTCTCAATTTCATATTATTATCAAATGAGGCTCCAAAAACAACTCCATGATTTTTTATTACATATTCAGCAATAGCAGAGAAGAAACCTCCAGAGGTACTTTTTCTAAGAAGCTGTTCATTTTTATTTTGTATTATGTAATTTTTCGGTGTGATATCCTTGAGTCTTTCCTTTAAGTTAGGACAGACCTTTTCACACAAGCCACATTCAATGCAGGATTCTTTATTTACTATGGGATAGAAGAATCCTTCATTGTCCGGTTGCATTTCAATGCATTGTTGTGGACAGATATTTTGGCAGGCCCAACAACCGCAACATTTGGATTTATCTGTTATTTGAATCATGCTTGGGAGTATTTAAAGCTGTTTTTATATAATCAAACGATTGTTGGCGTAATATTTCTAATTTTTTTTCTGTTTGACTGAAATTACTTTTGATATTTAATATATCATTAATATTTTGATTTGAGTATATTCTTCGCTCTTGCAATCCTGTTATAGATAACAAATTGTCTATTCTTGTATTTGTATTTTGTTTGGAGTTATTGCTAAATCGACTAAAAGTATAAAATTCTTTTTTGTATAGAATAGAAAAAACAGAGCAATGGAACGAGTCTGTAAATATGTATTGTGCATTACGGATAAGGTTCAGAAAATCACCGGGGCCAACATTGTAAGGGGCGATATCTGCAAAATCTTCGTCACTTTGTATATATTCATCAAGGTGAAGTAATGCAACTATCTTTAAATTTGTTTTTTTCTTAAATTCTTGAATAAGCTCACGATGGCTTTTGTTATTTCCTAATAGGTAGCAAAATATATAAGGTTCTTTGATGAATGCTTCTTTTTCTTGAATATGCATCCATTGCTCTCCTGTAAACAATAAAGTAGGATCAAGTACTGTTTCTACTTTTTTACCAGTAAGATTGTATATTATTTCACAGCCACTTTTTTCGCGAAGTGCAATGAAATCAAAACGGTTCATGAAATTCCTGTTTTTCTTAATCTGAAACCAAGGAATTTTAGTTATACCAAAGCTGGTGCTATAAGCTATCTTTTTTATTTGATCTGGAACCCATTCTAATGTATAGTAACCATGCTCAACGCTGTCTGTTCTCCACAACTGATCACTACCTACTAGGATTGCGCAATAATTTTGAGCTAGTTTGTTTAATTCTTTTCTTGTTTTACTTATTTGTGATAAGTGAAAGTATGTTTGAATAAAGTCATCAAAATATGTTTTTCTAAGATTGAAATTCTTTCCAAAGGTTTCTGGATATTTTTTTCTGTAATATTTTATTTTTATTTTTCCTATAGCCATACCCCAATCTCCAATGAGTAATTTTTTAACCAGGTAGGTGAACTTATTGCCTTGCATATACTTTTTGGGTGGAAGGCAAGCTATAGTTTGATAAGGTATATTCATGTTCTTGAATATCATCTCTGTAGCGTAAGCTTGAAGAACACTACCGTAATTATGATGGAAATAACATGTTACGAGTCCTATTGGTTTCATTATTTTTATTTTGAATTTAACTTTAACATTCCCCAAAGAATAATGTAGAGGTTGTATTTTACTGCAATAAATAATATTTTATGTTTAAATGGTAATGACTTGTATGGATATTCCTTTAAGAAGGATTGATAGAATTGTTCAGAACATTCATTCTCTATTGCTTTTAAACAATTTATGATATTAGGATTCATTTTGATGTGAATCTGTAGAATAAGTCTTAAATAGAGTAAATATTTTCTGTAAACTCTAATTTTATAATCCTCTTCGGGGTATAGTAACGATAGCTTGTTCGATATATCTATTAAAAAAGATTTGAGTCTTTGGATTTTTTCGTTTGTATAAGTGTGTGTTATTGAGTTATTATTTTGACGATAGAAATAATAGTATTTAGGGACGAAACATATCTTTTGGGCTTTATAGAGGTAGTCTATATGGAAAATCATGTCTTCAGAAGCAGAAATTTTTTCAGAGCAGAAAAGTAGTTTTTGTTGGTATACAATTTCTCTGGAATATATAGCTTTGCAGACAGAAACCATATATTTGACATCTGACTTAAATGATGGCATAGGACCCACCATATCTAATAAAAAACGATGAATATCTTTTGCTTCAAAAATAGTTTCCTTTTCTACTTCTTTAAAATTGGTCTTATGATTATTTTTTAAAAAGGTTAAACTACAGAAAACCGTATCACATTTTTGGGCTTTCGCATGATTATATAGGTCTTCATACATATTTTGATCCACAAAATCATCAGAATCAACAAATGCAATGAATTCTCCGGTTGCTACCTTTATTCCTGAATTTCTAGCCATCCCAAGCCCTTCATTTTTGTTTTTATGGATAACTATGATTCTCTTATCTTTTTTTGCATAATTATCACATATTTGAGGGCATTTATCCGGTGATTTATCATCAACAAGAATTATTTCAATATCCTGTAGTGTTTGATTAATTATACTATCAATACAACGATGGACATATTGTTCAACATTGTATATTGGGATGATAATACTGACTTTAGGAATCATACACATTTGAGTTTTAGAAGACGTTTAATGAAGTCCTTGAATTTTTGTTTCTTACTGATCCAGCTTCCATCAAAATGGTGTATACTGACGGTTTTGGGGGTAATTCTGATTTTCTTATCGTAATATGATTTGGGACAAAAGTATTCTGGAGGATAGATTGTTATTCCTTTTATTTCTTGAATATCATGATTGGGTTGTAATCCATTTCGGATAAAAATATCTGTTATATAAGTTACAACCGTTGTTTGGTTTAACTCTCCGTTTGATAAAATATAATGCTGTTTGTCGTATTCCTCCAAAATATTTTTATAGATATTATTTTTAGCTTCTACAGCTAATCCTAATCCTGCTGCAATTTTAGGATATAAGTGATTGGGATTCTGAGGATTTAATTCTTCGCATGCCATAAAAGCCCCTTTACGAAGGATATGGTCTATAGGTTTTATAATTTCGACGTCTGTATCAAAGTATATCCCTCCATGGTGATATAGAATCCAAAAACGTGCATAATCACTTACAAAAGCATATTTTTTAGCTTTGTATGCTTCTTGGGTATAAGGACAAATGTTAACATTGAAATTTGACTCATTCCATTCTATTATTTCATAATCTGGTAGATACTTTTTCCATGATTTAATGCATCTTTTCGCTAATTGGGGTAATGGTTTTCCACCAAACCAGCAATAATGAATCTTTTTAGGTATCATATTGTTTTTTTCTTTTTGAGTGTACAAAGTTCTATGCCGTAAAGAGCTATTGCGTGAAATACAAAAGCTCCCCCTCTATAGAATTCAATGGTTGTAATAGAAGAAAGAATTAAGAATAAATAGAAAAAAGAGAAATAGTAGTATTGTTTATCTGTCTTTTTAAATATTGCTTTTGCTGATATGATTAGTAATATGACGACTGTAGGAATTCCAGCTACCCAGGAAAGTCCTAATAACCCCCAGTCAAACCATGCACCTACAGAGGCAACATATTCACCATATTGATTATATTGCTGAAGTCGGAGCATATATTTTCCATAAGCAGATTGCTCACTAGGGAATCCTGAACCAAAAATGAAATCAGATATGTTAATAAAATGTTCTTGAGTAAAATATTCAAACTCTTGAATTCTGATGTAGTCTTCATTTTGAAAATTTTGCTCTTGGCTTCTGTTTATTATAGCTTCTATTGTGTTCTTCGTAAAATCAAATTGATATAAAGTGAATATAAATATGGTAGAAAGTAATAAAAAGGATAATAATGATTTGAAGGTTATCTTTGTTGTTCTGTAAAACATAAAAACTGTACAGATAAGAAGAGATAATAGCATGGATCTAAATCCTAGCATGATAAATATGCATACTCCTAAAAAACAATATAATAAATATAAATTTCTTCTTGTCAATATATATTTGTTTAAAGAAAAGAAATATCCAAGTATCACTATCGTCTGCCCATACATTCTAAAGCGTGTTTCTGATTCTGTAAAATTTAGGGGCGTAAATATAATGTATGGTAATATAGCATATTGCGTAATATAGCAGATACAAAATATTATATAAAGACTGCCTATAATATTTTCTATACTTTCTATTTGGGTTTTGTTATTTGCAAGGTAGAAATAAAACAGCAAAGGTAAAAAGTTCGTCATATATGCAGTTCTGAGACTCCAATAGGGGGCTTGTCCTCTGTTAATATATGAAGCAATAACGTTTGCTAAAAGTGCTATGCCCAGAAGTATGATATATTTTTTGAAGACAAGTTTCTTGTGCTTATTGTTCAAAAAGGATATAAATAAAGGCAGTGATAATATAAGAACAAACACATCATATTTGGGAATGATTGCTAATCCCCAAAAGGCACAAAGTGCAAATGCGTAAAAGAAGATTTTTTTCTCTTTATAAGTAAATTTAAGAGGATTATAATTTTGACTCATTGTTTAAATTTAGTAATAAGTTATTCCATTTTTCTATAATTATTGCCTCAGAATATTTTTTTGAGGATTCAATACAGTTTTTGGCAACTTCTTTTCTTTTTTTTTCGTTTACGATTAATTCCTTCAAAATGTTAGCATATTTGCTAAGCTGATTTTCAGGAACAAGGAAGCCATTATATTGATCGGAAATGATTTCTTTTAATGAAGGAAAGCAATCAAAAGCTATAGGAATTACACCAAATTGTTGTGCTTCTGTTATTGTCAGTCCCCAACTTTCAGATATTGATGTCATTAAGAAGAGCGAAGATTCTTTATAATATTGGATAGGATCTTGTCTTCCAAGAAAATATACATCTGTTAAATGGTTCTTTTTTATGTATGCAATATATTTATGATAATCATCCCCTGCACCTATGATTTTAAGTTTCCATTCTTTTGCACACGATTGTTTCTTTAAATCTTCCCATATTTTTAAGGCTAAAAGAATTCTTTTAAATCTTTCATCTAATCTAGATACTATAAGTATTGTTTTTTCTTTGTTTTCTATGTCATCAATACTACAGAATTCATTATATGAAAGCATGTTGGGAATACATGTGAACTTTTTATTGTCAGACAGCTTTGCATATTTCATGTAAGGGGAGATAAAGTCCTTCATAAGTAGAACCAAAGCATCTGAGTTTTTATAGGCTTTTTGATATTGTATTGGAAGTTGTTTTAAGTATTTTCCTCTAAAATAAGGATATAGTGGTATTTTTATATATTTTTTTATCGTCTTATATTTTAGTGCATCATGAAGAAAGTCTTTGAATAAGAAAAAATTTTTTTCGGCTTTGGGCTCAAAATGATGTGTAAAAATAATCTTGCATTTGGGGATATCCTTAATTGCTTCCTTATATATAATTACGTCTTTGAAGACTCCTTGTATGATGATATAGTTTATAGAGTATCTTTTTATAAACTGAGTAAGTTCTTTAATTGAGGTTGATTTTTTTATCTGGAACTTTGCATCGAATATATTATCTGTGGTTTTATCATTATTCGGAATCCGATATGATAAATAACATCTGTATTTATAGCGTTGCTTGAATGCAGATGCTATTCGATGAGTAATACGTTCTGTTCCTCCCAAGAACGGTGTGACTTCGTAAACATTGCTGAATAAAATGTTCATGAAATGATATAATTTAGAATATGTTCTGATTTCTCTATTTCATCTTTTAACAAACGGTTCACTTTTGCCCAATCAATAGGTGCTTCTACCTGTTCTGCAAAGCTTTTGTCTTCTGAAAAAATTCTTGATGACAATCCTAATTTCTCTAATAGAGTGAAAATACGTTCGTTTCCTTTACTGTATTTACCTTTTAGAGGTATTGCTATAAATGGTTTCTGAAATTTAATGCAGAATACTACCCCATGAAAGGAAGTTGTAACAATAAATTCTGCATTATTTATATACCAAATCCATTCAGGAATGGTGGCTTGGATATTTTTTTCCTGGTCAATGAGTTCTTTTGCTTGATAATATCCGGAGGACGTTACTATCTTGCACTCAAGATTCTGTTCTTTTCTATATTTATTTATTTGATTCCAATATATTTCAGAGGAGTTCTGAATGTTCAGGATATATATAAATATATACTTTTGCGAAATTGTTGTTTTATTTGTTTTACAAAGAGAGAGATAATCCTTTTGAGAAAGTAATAATGTTGGATCCAGAACAATATCGCAGCAATCGAATCCAAGTGATTGAATTTCATTAAGAAGCCCTTTTTCTCTGACACCGATAAATTTGAATGAATTAAGATATTTCTTGAGATAAGTGACCTCTTCTTCTGTAAATTTTCTGCCACTACTAGCAGCATATGAGGCTCTAATTATATTTTTTTTCCCGAAGTCTAGGTACCATATTGCATTTTCTTGTTTACATGCGGTATTATTCCATACTTGATCACTACCTGTTATATAAATATCTGCTTCTGGGGGATTTTTTTTAAGCTCCATGAGAGAATGATATTCTATTTTGCTTTTCTGAAGATAAATATTCTTGAAAGATTTAAAATCCCTTTTTCTGTCTTTCTGTTTGTTTTTATAACAGAGGAATATTTCTTCGTATTTAGGTAGTCTAAATAAAAAATATAAGATACATTTTAAGATATCCTTAATCAGATTTCCAAAGGAAATGATTGTAGATTTATAGGAAATCAGATAAGCATCATGCCCTTTTTTTCGGAGAAATTTTTGAAGGGCAAAGGCTTGTAGAATTTGCCCATAATTATTGTTTGAGTTGCAAAATGTGACAACGCCGATTTTCATTATTTTACGAACTTTCTGATATTGATGAATAAATTATATACTTCGTGATTAAAGTAGGATGATAATAAATATATGAAAATATAGATACTGCGACTATCTTGATTTGAATTTATGGTACAATAAAGTTTTTACTTTTCATTTTCCATATATATTACGGCTTCGCCGCTACCTGTCACAGCTCTTATGACAGATAGGATGAGATAAATGCTTATAAATAAAAATACCTCAAATAATTGATAAGCAATAAATTCCTATTAGCTTTTTTGAAATCAATTAAGTGAGGCAGCTTGTTTAAATAGAAATAATGTTGGATTTTAGTTCAATATAAACATTATACCACAAAGATACGTATAAATCAGGATAAAAGGAATTTTTTAGTCGTTTTTTAAGATTTCATGATGCTTCTTTGAATATTGAATTTGGCTATGATGGATACCTTAAAAACATCTTCTGCAGATGCTTTTGAAGAGTATCTTGACAGGCAAAAAATCTTCTCAATGATTTTGCAAAATCTCCCTGATGAAATTGCAAAATGTTCCTGATGAATTTTTTGAGTCGTCACCAACTTGCAAACTCATTGAATACAACAGAAATGGGACTGCATCTTTCTGAAACAGTCCCATTAATAGCGTTTTTATTTTTTCTTAAACGGATTTTTTTTCTTTTTTGAGGTATTGACATCTTCATATCCATACCCGTATCCGTATCCATATCCGGATTTTCCGTATCCATATCCGTATTTCTTGCCATAACCATAAGCATAACTATGCTTGCGCTGGTTCAGGTCAATACCATTGAGCACTGTGGCAACCTGTGGGAATTGTTCTTCGTCACGAAGAGTGTTGATGAACTCAAATCCAGCTTTAGGAGTGACATCGGCACGGCATACATAGACGCAGATGTCTGCATTTTGAGCGACTAGAGCACTATCGGTTACCATGCCGATAGGAGCTGTATCCATGATGATATAGTCATACTTGTCTTTCAGCATGGCAATGGCCTGAGGCAAAACATTGCCAGACACTAGCTCAGTAGGGTTCGGAGGGATTGGACCGCCAGGCAGAATGTCCAGATTTGGAGTGACATCTGATTGCTGGATCATGTCGAACAGGTTTACTTCTTCCGGATTGCTCAGATAAGAAGTAATACCATCAGCACGGCGTGACAGGTGGAACACCTTGTTCAAACCGGGTTTACGGATGTCCATACCGATAATAATGACCTTTTTGCCCATGAGAGCCAGACTGACAGCTGTATTTCCGGCAACAAATGATTTTCCTTCACCTGGTTGGGTCGAAGAGAACATAATGACTTTCTGGTCTTTTTTGAGCAAGAACAGCAGGTTTGTTCTCAGAGAACGGAATACCTCTTCCATGATACCGTTGGCATTTTCACGTACCACAATGGCACCTCCGCTGGCCGGCTTTTCTCCGATAGGCAGTTCTGCCAAAATGGGCACATCTGTGATCTTGCGGATGTCGTCTGTATTCTCGATCTTGTATTTCAGCAAGTCTACCAGATAAATCACACCGAATGGAAGTCCCATTCCGACAATCAGTGAAATAAGCATGATTATCTTTTTTCGGGGAGAGACCGGTCTGTTTGCAGCCAGAGCTTCTTCAACGATACGGCTGTTATTGGCTGTAGAAGCCAGAGTAATGGCGTTTTCCTCACGCTTCTGTAACAGAATGGTGTAAAGCGTTGCCTTGATTTCCCGTTGGCGCGAAATGCTGATCAGTTCTTTTTCCTGTTGAGGAGCATCGCTGATTCGGTTCTCGAACTTTCGTGCCTGAAGGTCCAACTGGTTTTTGGTAATCATCAAGCCCTCGAGAACACTGGCTACAGTGGTGCGCACATTGCGTCGGGTGGCTTCGATGCTTACATCCAGATTGGCAATCGTCGGGTTTTCTTCAGATGAAGTGCGCAACAGTCGCTTTCTTTCAATAATCTGAGCATTATAGGTGTTGATGACATTGGTCAATGTCTTGTCTTCCAGACCTACGTTGCTGGGGATGACATCTTCGCCAAACTGTGGATTGTCGATGTAGTCGCGCAGGAACTCAACCAGACGGATCTGGGTTGAATTGTTGACGCGCGCTTTGTTGTATTCTGAATTTTCCTTCAAGGCAAGTTCAGCGTCACTGGACAGGTTGGTCAGGCCAGAACGTTGCTTGAAATCAGCCAGTTCGTTTTCTGTATTGCCCAGCTCCTCGCCAATCAGTTGGATGCGCTTGTCAATAAACTCACCGGTTTTTTCCGCAATCTCATTCTTTTCGTCATTGGCATCCTTGTTATACATGGCTACCAGAGTGTTGATGAAGTCTACGGCTCGGGCACGACTGGTAGATTTCATGGTCAGCTGCGCAATAGTTGTGGTCTTTGAGGTCGGCTCAATGGAAATACTTTTGCGATAGCCGATGGCAACAGCTGTAGGCGACTGAATGGTGCTGACAAAGTTTGTGGGCATTTCCTCCAGTATCTCTTTGGGAGCGTCCTTGAGGTTGGGATTCTCGGTCACTGTGATAACACCTACCGGAGTGTTGATTACTTGTGGGAAGCTGTTGATGGTGGCTTCCTGCTTGCATTCTTCCTCGTTTTTCCAATATTTTATGTCTGCCTTCCACTTTCCGGCTTCTTTTTGCTGGAATTTAAGTGTGATTCCTCCGGACAGTTTATCAGCTTCCTCGGGAGTCATATAAATATTGAACGGGGCTGTTTTGTAAAGCTCCCGGGTATAGGACAGAGTGCGTGGTTCGAAATAGCTGATATAGAGGTTTTGAGCAATCACCACCTTCTTCATGAGGGTGCGTGAATTGAGTATCTCTATTTCGTTGTCAAAGTTGTTGGTCATGGAAATCATACCCATACCGCTTAAGGAAGCCAGTGGGTTCTGTGAAGAAAATCCACGCTTATTGTCTTCCTTGATTAATACGGAAGCATTAACCTGATAGACGGGAGTTGATTTACGGATGTATAAATAGCCCAAAAACAAAAACAGAATAATACTGGTCAGGAACCAGGGCCAGTAGATTAAATATTTAAATACCAGGGCATAGAGATTTACTTTTTCTTCTTTTTTGTCCTGGCTGTCATCAATCAAAAAATCGTCTGCCATAAAATACAGGGGATTTAGAAGTTGTTTATTTTAGGATATTGAAAAGCAAGCTGACAACGGATACCATGGTCGAAGTTACGGAAATCCACAATGAAGTGCTGCTTCCTATTTCTGAGTTTTTGGCTTTTGTACTGTTCGGAGTGACATAAAGGATGTCATTCTGACGCAAATAATAATAGGGCGAAAGAATCAGGTTGGCATCATTCAGGTTAAGTTCCACAATTTCCTTGCGGCCGATGGAGTCTTCGCGAATGAGCTTGACGTTGTTTCGAATACCGTAAACCGTCATGTCGCCCGCCATGGCCAACGCCTCGAGTACATTGACTTTCTCGTTGCTGACCGTAAAGGTTCCCGGACGGGCAACCTCTCCCAATACGGAAATCTTATAGTTGCTCATACGTACATTGACAATAGGAGTTTCTTTTAGATAAGTGGAGAGTTTTTCTCGAATCAGATCTTCTGCTTCTCCTTTGGTCAGCCCTCCCACCTTCAAACGGCCGAGAATCGGGAAATCGATTTCTCCGGTGTTGCTGACCAGATATTGTTGGATGGTCGGCTGGGTTGTTGTATAGGTATTCTTGTTTGCTACATTGATAGGAGTCTGCATGGCCAGATTAAAGGGAGCTGAAACCTGCGGATCTGTAGTGTTTACGGTAATGGCCAAAAGGTCTTTTGGCATAATTTTTGCATCATATAAGGGCAGATGCTGTGCCGCATTGCTTATCTGCTCCGCATTCTGAAAGTAAGGTACCTGTTTGTAGGAAGTGCAGGACGCAAACATCAGAATGCCGAGTAGAGCATAAAGAAATCTCTTGATTTTCATAAAATAGGGATGTGGGATTTTTGATTTTTGAATAGCTTATTTGCCGAACAGACGACCGAACAGTCCTTTCTTTTTTTCCTGTGGCTCTTCGTTTTCGTAACGGTCCATCAGATCTTCATAAGACAGTCGTTTGCTGACCATTTCGTAAATGGTTCCCCAATCGGGAAGTCCGCCTAAGTTGCGGTCGTCTATAAACAAGTCGGCTTTGAGCTTGCGGGAATAGTGCTTATGCTCCTGTTCTTCTTCCGGATAATCTTTATTGACGGCATAGAACTCCAGACCGCGTTCCCGGCAAAAGTCTACCGCTTCCTGAAGGAGTTTACCTTCGCGTACACTCCACAGAATCAGCTTGTGGCGGTCGTCACGTAATTTTTTTAAAGTCTCGATGGCAAACGGAATCTCGCGCCCGATAGCCGGGTATTTGTGTTCTACGATAGTTCCGTCAAAATCTACTGCTATAATCATATTTTACACTTAAAATCAATGATTGGATTTTCGTTTATTGATAAAGGTCTTCCTGATAGTCAAAAAGCCATTCCGCTTCTGCCAGTGTAGGATGTTTCTTGTCTTTCTCGGACAGGATGATAGAGGCTGGATCTAGTTTCCAGTCAATGCCCAGCGCTGGGTCGTTCCATGCTATGGCTCCTTCGCTTTGGGGAGCATAGTAATTGTCGCATTTGTATTGGAAAATGGCTTCGGGGCTTAATACACTGAAGCCATGTGCAAATCCGCGAGGTACAAAGAGCTGCCGGTGATTTTCTTCAGAAAGTTCTACGGCTACATGCTTGCCGAAAGTAGGAGAACCCTTCCGGATATCGACAGCTACATCGAGTACACAGCCTTTGATGCAGCGCACAAGTTTGCTTTGGGTAAAAGGAGGCTTCTGGAAATGAAGACCACGCAATACTCCATAACTGCTTTTACTTTCATTATCCTGAACAAATGAAACTTTTCTTACATTTTCGCAGAATACACGTTCGGAAAAAGATTCAAAGAAATACCCTCTGGGGTCCGTAAAAATCTTTGGCTCAATAATAAAAACGCCATCCAGTTCGGTCTTGATTATTTGCATCACGTTTTCGTTTTTATATTAATGTCGCAAAGGTAGACAAAAAAACAGAGCAAGGCAATTAAAAAGAATTAAAAAGAATTCCTATTCCTCAATCTTCGAAAGGTAGCCTATCGGAATTTCTACAGTGGCATAACCCAGCTGCGGAATGCGGATTCCTACCTCATGTTTTCCACTTTGCTGGAACAGTTCGCCTTCGAGGCCCTGCAATGGTCCCTTGACTACGCGAACCCGGTCGCCTGGTGTAAGTAAATCTTTACAAAAACTGATGGCCGTATCCGAAAAGTCGAACATGAAAATGAAGCGTTCCATCTCTTTGTCCGGAATTACTGCGGGATGTCGTGTGCCGCGTAGAGTCAGATAACTCAATGCGGAGGGGTCCTGTAGTAATGCAATGCGCTCAGCTTCTTCTACATGTACAAAAATCATCATGGGAATGACCACTTGTTCGAGCTTTTTCTTACGATCGGACCATTGGCGTATAACGGTTTGAACCGGAAGAAAATGCTCGGTGCCCCATTCGCTCAGGCGTTTTGCCAGCTTCTTCTCATGGTGCATTTTGACATAGAGAGCATACCATTTTTTCATGTTAGAGAACTCTTTGTTTTACATATCGAATACAAATATAGGCTTTTTGGCTATTTAATGCGATGTTTGATGCAACTTTTTGCTAAAAATAAGTATTTTTGCAAATAGGATTTTTGATGTTTTAAAGTAGAATTGTTTATAAAATAGTGGAATTATGTGGGAGTATTTCCTGATCGGCTGGACTTGTTTTGTTCTGCTGGTATTTCTGCATTTGATATTTGATTGCTTGTATTACTACAGTAATTTGCCGAAGAATATCCGGAAAATAATCCGTGCTTTTACAGAAGAATAAGCATAATCTGCAATTTGTGTAAATAAGTGCACGGGGAGTCTGTTTTTCGTTTTGTGGTGACAAAAGAAGGGCAGATATGAATACCTTGTGTGCATGAAACAGATTATTTTACCGATTTTTCTTTACATTTTTGTGGGACTGACTTTGGGCTCCTGTGAGAGGGTCAGTTTCCCAGAACAGGGAACAGGGGAAGATGAGCCCGCTTTAGAGGATACGCTGGTGGTGGATACCACCGGCGCAGGTACTTTGTATGCTCCCGCAACTGTGGCCGATATTCTGAATAAGCCTGATGAATATCTGGGATTTTCTTGCTGGGTGGCCGGTTATATTGTTGGTTATACGGAACGGACCATGAAGAATGCTGCCTTTACGACGGAGGGAGCAGTGCAGAGTAATATTCTTTTGGCCCAATACCCGTGGGAACAGGATTATGAGTGCTGTGTTCCGGTTGAGCTGAAGACAGACAAATGGAAACAGAGCATCAGCCTGGCTCATCGCCCGGAGAATCTAGGGAAACGGATTGCAGTGCATGGTCTGGTCAAGACGTATTTTAGTGTAACCGGAGTTCGGAGTATTGATGGTGCAAAATGGTTGGAAAGCGAGTCTTTTCCTGATGAACCGGATGAACCTCAGATACCGGACGAGCCGGAAGAGCCCCAGCAGCCGGAGGACCCCGAAGAACCCGATCTTCCCGATGAACCGGAAGAGCCAGAGAATCCCGAGACTCCCATAGAAACTTATTTTATTTCCGTAAATGACGTGTCTTTACAACAGGTAAATCAGAAATCCGTTGTTGCAGTAGGAGCACGTTATATGCTGGGCACAGTGCCGGAATATGGACGTATGGCTTTTGTCGGTTTGTCCTTGAAGTATGGTAAGACTGTGAAGTACAGGCCTGTATTGCCCGCAGAGGGAGAGCATGACTGTTTTTATACGCAAGAAAGACAGATGCCCGCCATATTCTTGTTGGAACAGAGCGAAAATGGATTTCGGTTGCGTGATGAACTGACCGGAGGCTATCTGGCTTATGATGTCCGGGGAGATGCAAATTCCATATCCTGGATACCTTTGTACACCTTATTGTCAGAAGATTTGGATGAGCACTTTTGCGCAGATTTCCTGATTCATGCCGATGAAACCGAAAAACAACTGGAAACCTCTGTAAAAATAAAATTTTCGGCAGTCGATAGCCGTAACGGTTTGTTACGTTATAATTCCGGAGGGATGAATTTTAAACTCAACTATGCGGAAAATGGAGGCAGTGTTTGTTTATATCTACTGAAATAGTTGTTTCTCGAAAAAAAGTATATATTTGCAGTTGGAACCAACCATGATTTGTAATGTATATAAAAAAATGTTTTTTTAAAGTGTGGTCTTTTTATTATGACGGTTTCCGGGAAATGACTTTGGGACGCGTCTTATGGGCCATCATTCTGATAAAGCTATTTATTATGTTTGTGGTGCTCCGCGTGTTTTTCTTTCCCGATTTTGTGGCTACACATGCAACAGAAGGCGATGAGGCCCGGTTTGTGGGCGAGGAACTGATGGAACGCAGGGCGCCTTAGTAGAATCTTGATTTTTCTAACTGCAAATTTTGTGTATATGACTGAACCTATTGAACTGTCTTTGATTGACTGGTCACGAGCGCAGTTTGCTCTGACCGCTATCTATCACTGGCTTTTTGTTCCGCTTACTTTGGGACTGGCGGTGATTATGGGAGTGATGGAAACCCTCTATTACAAATCGGGGGATGTTTTCTGGAAGCGCACAGCACGCTTCTGGATGAAATTATTCGGTATTAATTTTGCCATCGGTGTGGCCACTGGATTGATTCTCGAATTTGAGTTTGGCACAAACTGGAGTAATTATTCTTGGTTTGTGGGCGATATCTTTGGGGCACCGTTGGCTATAGAAGGAATTTTGGCCTTCTTTATGGAGGCGACTTTCATTGCGGTCATGTTCTTTGGCTGGAATAAGGTGAGTCGGGGATTCCATTTGGCTTCAACCTGGCTTACCGGACTGGGAGCAACGATTTCGGCCTGGTGGATTCTGGTGGCCAACGCCTGGATGCAGTATCCGGTGGGTATGGAGTTCAATCCGGATACCGTACGCAATGAAATGGTGGATTTCTGGGCCGTAGCGACTTCACCGGTAGCCGTAAACAAATTTTTCCATACCGTGATTTCGAGTTGGGTATTGGGCGCAGCCTTTGTGGTTGGTGTGAGTGCCTGGTATCTTTGGAAGCGTCGGGAGAAGCGGTTTGCTCTGGAAAGTATGAAGATTGCAGCTTGTGTAGGACTGGCGGCTACAGTGCTTACCGCATGGACCGGCGACAAGTCCGGTTATCACGTGGCGCAGCATCAGCCCATGAAACTGGCTGCCATGGAAGCTTTGTATGAAGGCCAGAAAGGAGCATCACTTGTAGCCATTGGTATCCTGAACCGTACGGAGTCCGGTGAAATCAATCCGGAAAAGCCTTTGGTGGCAGGAATTGAAATCCCGAATATGTTGTCTGTATTGGCTTATCGGGATAAAGATTCTTATGTGCCTGGAATCAATAACCTGTTACAGGGAGGATATGCTCTTCCGGATGGCAGCATTGCATTGTCTGCGCAGGAAAAGATGGAGCGCGGAAAGCGTGCGATTGCTGCTTTAGGTGCCTATCGTCAGGCTAAGGCCGATAAGGATATGCAGCGTGCTGAGCTTGAGTTGGCAACGCTGAAGGAGAATATGCCTTATTTCGGATATGGTTACATTCATGAACCGCAGGATTTGGTTCCTAATGTGACTTTGAATTTTTATGCTTTCCGAGTTATGGTCGGATTGGGCGTATATCTGATTCTGTTCTTTGCCGGTATTCTGTTTTTGGTGTATCGCAAGCGTTTGGCTGATTTGCGCTGGGTACAGTGGGGCGCTATGCTCACCGTGCCTTTGGCTTATCTCGCTTCACAAGCCGGTTGGGTGGTGGCCGAATGTGGCCGACAGCCGTGGGCCATTCAGGATCTGCTTCCTGTGAACGCGGCTATTTCCAGTCTGGAAACGTCTTCTGTCCAGACCACTTTCTTTATATTTTTAGTATTGTTTACGGTGCTGCTGATTGCAGAAATCAGAATTATGATCAAAGCTATTGCAGCCGGACCGGAAAAGGATGTTGAATCTGTTTAATGGATGGAATATGATGGACTACGCATTTTATCAAGAATATTGGTGGTTCCTGGTTTCTTTACTGGGAGGATTACTTGTATTTCTGCTGTTTGTGCAGGGAGGAAACGCTCTGATTTTTTCTTTGGGGCAGAATGAGTTGGAACGCAAGATGATTGTGAATTCTACGGGTCGGAAGTGGGAGTTTACCTTTACCACTCTGGTTACTTTCGGAGGAGCATTCTTTGCTTCGTTTCCGTTGTTCTACAGTACCAGTTTCGGAGGAGCTTATTGGCTTTGGATGATTATTCTGTTCAGTTTTGTCTTGCAGGCTGTCAGTTATGAGTACCAGAGCAAGAAAGGAAATCTTTTGGGACGAAACACCTATCGGGCCTTTTTGGTACTGAATGGTTTTGTCGGTCCTTTCTTTTTGGGCTGTGCGGTTGCGACCTTTTTTACCGGATCAGATTTTGTGGTTAATAAAGAGCAGTTGCTGACACAAGGTATGCCGGTCATCAGTGTCTGGGGAAATAACTGGCACGGACTGGATGCGCTGGCTAATGGGTGGAATCTTGTTCTCGGTCTGGCTGTAGTTTTCCTCTCCCGAGTTCTGGGTGCCTTATACCTTATTAATAATATCCTTGACGAAGGGATTAACCGTAAGGCACGGCGTGCGGTGCTTTTCAATGCAGTGCCCTTTTTGGTTTTGTTTCTGACTTTTGTCATCCGCCTTTTCCTGACTGAAGGTTTTGCTGTCGATCCGCAGAGCGGTGTCGTCTTCATGGAACCGTTCAAGTACTGGCATAATCTGCTGGCACTTCCGGCGGTGGCTGTCCTTTTCCTGCTGGGAGTAGCGGGAGTGCTCGGAGGTATTGTCGGATGTGTGCTGAAGCCGGATTTCCGCAAAGGTATCTGGTGGACCGGTACCGGTACGGTCTTGGCCGTCTTGGCCTTGCTTTTGCTGGCCGGATATAATCATACGGCCTATTATCCTTCGGTAACGGATTTGCAGAGTTCCTTGACTTTGTCAAACAGTTGCTCCAGTGAATTTACTTTGAAGACCATGTCTGTGGTATCCTTGTTGATTCCGTTTGTCTTGGCTTATATTTTCTATGCCTGGAGAAGTATCGATCGCAAGAAGATTGATGCTCAGGAGATGCAGGAAGATGAGCATACCTATTGATTTTTTGATGACTTGATACTGAAACGGGTGGGTCAAAACTAGGATGACTACTCCTCAAGGTTGCAGATTATAACTATAATATTAAAAAGGGCTGTATCAAACTCTGTATTGAGTAATGATGCGGCCCTTTCTTTAGTCTTTTAGGGTGCTCAAATTTCATTTTGACACACCCTTTTCCCGTATTGTTACTTCTTAGTTTTTGTAGATACAGACTGATTGGATCAGTTGAAAAGTTCAAAGGTAAATTTATATCCGAATCCGAATCCCGACGACTGATTATAGGACAAGAACAGTCCGGTGTCGAAGATAAAGGTACTGATGCCATAACCCAGTTCGATATGGGCTGGCAGGTTACGCATGGTCAGGAAATTCAGATAGATGCGTTCGTTACGGATGTGTCCGGTATATTTTCCGATATGGCTCACCAGCATAAAAGGAGCCTCGAAAGCGGTATTAAACCGGAAGTAATAGCTCGAAGCATTGTACCACCGGCTGTCCAGATTCTGAAATCTTCCTCCAATGTCGTCGGTCCACCCCTCGGGCAGCGTGTTGTCACGCAAGTTGGCAAAATCCACGAAATAAGTTTCGCGTTGGTTGGTAAATCCGCCGCCGCCAATTCGGTAACTCAGTTTGCTACGCACTCCAAGACGCACGGTATGCTGTATCTCCGCTTCTATTCGTTCATACACACCGGTGCTTCCGAATACCTTGTTCAGTCCGCGTTCATAATCGAGAATGAAGGTCGGGTAGCGTGAAGACAACCGTATCTTTTTGCGGTTACTGATGTAATAATACATTCCCGGTGTCCATTCGATGCGTATGTTCGGGGCAAAGCTGACATATTGTTTACGGATGATGCCGATAATCTCATTACTGGCATTGTTTTGTCCCTGAATGTGGAAAACACCTTCGGGAGTAAACACAGGAGGTTTGATCGGGGTACGCCGGTGCATGGTCACACCGGTAATCAGGTCAAAGCCATTGAACAGTTCTATTTTGTTTTTTACCTGAATGTTCAGGTCCGTAAAGTAATTCAGGTTCAGAAAATCAAAATTGATGGTCGTATCCGCCATATTCTGAATGTCTTCCAGCACATCACTGCTGTAGATACGGTTTCCGTTACCTACGCTGAACTCCAGATTTCCATTGCGCATCGGGGCATAATTATAATTGGAAGTCAGTTGCCAGTAGAACTCCTTGCGGGTGAAGTTGTAACCCAGACGGGCGCGGAAGTCTATGGACTGAGCGTTCCGGAACTGGTTTCTGTAACGCAGATCCTGGCGGTAGGCCAGTCCGTTGCCTTTGCTGTAGCTGAACAGCAGAGGGTTCATGAAAGGCGTACAACGGAAGGAGCCGAATTGTTCCGCATTCCATTTGTAGTCCTCAATGAAGATATTCCCCAGATACTTCCATACCTTGTCGCTTCTTTTTTCTTTCTGTTTGACGGTATCCTTTTTGGCCTGCCGTTCCTGATAGTCTTTGTAGATTACCTGTTCGTAAGATTCCAGGGGGATGGAACGCAGGCTGTCAAATGCCTGCTCGCTCCGTTCGTAGGCCGAAGGATCGCAGGTGAGTGTAAAGTTTGCCGAAAGGTTGTAGTCCGGTTTCTTTTTCTTTTCGGTGGTGATGTCCCGATAGTTCAGGTGAGCCCGATACCTTCCTCTCAGTTTGTTCCAGGCCAGTGCGTACGATGCCTCTATGTCATAGCTCTCCGGGAGATATTCCGTTTTTGTTCCCGGTTTTCCCATGTCTATGTGGCATTTGAACTGCAACAGATCCGAGCGTCCTTCAAAGACAATGCGGCGCACGCTCCATGAACTGTCGTTGATGACCATCTGTCCCTTTACCAGCTGATAACTTTTGTTTTTGGGGATAAAAGACACGTGGTATAGGAAACGGCTCAGAGTGTCCGTCGTGATAGAGTCCAGACGGTAATTGTAATGCCGTGTGCTTTTGGGAGCGAGCGGGGACAGAAGCGCGTCTCCGACCAGATAAGGCTCGTATATGTTTATGTTGAAGTAGTTGATCACTCCCGGTATGTTTTTGTGGTCGCGCAGTGTGCCGTTGATATAACGGATTTTCTGGTCATAGATGGACGGATAAGTATAATGAATGTCCCGGTATGTTTCCAGCATATACTGCGTGATGCCTTTTTCGCTGCGCAGCACCTGAGGCAGATAGCGGAACAGCAGATTCTTCTTGTCAATATTCAGAAGGGCGCGCACATACATGTTGGCTTTATATTCCTGAATGGTGTCCTTGTAGACGGGAGCCACTCTGTAAAGCTGTTTGAGCAGCGAGTCTATCGAGGTGGTGGGTGTCTGGCTATAGCACACGAAGGGGCACACGATCAGAAAAACCAGAAGCAGCAGTCTGATCATGTTCTTTCCGGTGATATGAAGCCAGAAGAATTTCATGAATTCTCCATATCCTTCAGGTGAATGTCAAGAGCCTGAACCGAAATGTGGATTTCCCATACTGAAAGACCCAGCGAAATGATAAGCAGTAAAAGAGCCATTCCGAATACATAAATGGAGAGCAGGTGCATTCCCACATAGATGAGAAACATGCTCACCACACAGAGCAACAGGCTGCTGATACCGGTAATCTGCATGCTGCGGGTCAGATAAAGACGTTTGCGCAGATTGCTGATCTGTGCGGCAGTCACGTCAGAATGTTGCTTCATATACTGTTCCTTGAGGGTACGTATCAGTTGGGCGTACGACAGGAAACGGTTGGTATAGGCCAGCATAATCAGCGAGATGGCCGAGAAAAGTAATGCCGGAGTGGCCAGATTCAGTTCTTCCATAGAGTGTTCCTAATAAATTTTGTGTTCCATGCAAAGTTAGGAAAAAGCCGCATATCTGTTCTATCCCGAGGGAAGGATTTTGATTATTTTTTTCAGCGGGTAGATATAGGTTCTGTTTCTTTTTGTATCTTTGAAAATGAAAATAATATATTTAGATATTTTGGAAAGAACAGAAAGATGAGAAAAGATTTGATCAATATGGAATACTGGCGCGAAGCGCATCTGCTTCCGCTGCTTTGTCCAACCGATGCCTTTTATGTAAAGTATGCCCGAAAGATAAGAGATAAAATCCGGAAGGCTGATTTTGAGCGCAAGCTTTCTCCCGACGATATGACCGAGATTGCCCTCACTCTGACTTATTATCTGGAAGATGTGGTGAGCGGTTTGGGAGTATGGCGTTCGTTTGTTCTGGAGCATCAACGTATGTATGGCCGTTTTCTGCCGTTCTACGAAACCCATGAAGACAACTACTATATTGATGAAGTCAACGAAGCCGATGTATGCTTTCTGATTTGGATGACTTTCCAAAAGAGAAACAACGGAATGATTGTCAATCCCGAGAACTCTTACATGCAGAAACTGGCCCACGAGATTTTTCTGACCTTTGATGAAGATTTCGAGCAGCTGCCCATAAATTCCGAATTGCTTGAGGCCATGCAGAAGCCGGTACTGTATAAGGATTTCTATAATCTGAAAACCCTGATGGTTCAGGTCTGCTGCATGTCTTATCTGTTTTATTATTTCACGGCCCAGCATCGCAGCCGGGTGCTGAATTTTGTAAAACATATCGTTGGCGAGGGGCAGCCTCTGTCTGTCATCGAATATATGGTGGAATCTTTTCTGGGTGTCTATGAAAAGACCGGTCCTCTGTCCTTGAAGCCTCAGGTATGGATCAGCCGTATGTTGGAGCAGTGGGGCATGAAGGAAGAGGAAGAGGCCGTTTCGCAAATGGAAGCCAAGGAGCTGCAGCCTTATCTGATTGTGGAGTGCGACGAGCAGAAACTTCTATTGGAAGACTGGCAGCAGCAGCGTTTTGAACTGGAGCTGGCAGACATGCTTCAGGTAGATCCGAAGATGGTAGCCCGTCAGAAGGTGATGCTTGGATCGATTGTTCAGTACAAGGGCAAGTGGTATCCGAATGGCGGTGTGAGCTGGCTTCCGGGAGATGCTAAATTTACAAAATTCAAGGAGCAGAAACTCAGAATCCGGACGCAGAATGAACAGATCACCCAAAAAGTGATGGAACTGAACGGTCAGAGTCCGTTCCTGTTCTTCGAAGACTATAATACGATGAAACTCTGGATGGATGAACATCTGAAAGAAGAAACTCAGGCCAGCTCTATCCTGAACGACGGAGAGAAGCACGACGAGGAGAAGAATATTGTGGTATTTGTTTCTCCCGAGACCGGTCTTTTGGTTTTGCCGGGAGGAGCCTGCTGCATCAAGCATAAGGATAATCCTTATTATCTGCCGGCCGAGGCGGGAGCCTATGCGGTAAGGGTTTTGTTCGACCCTCATTTCTCAGCTCCCGAGATGGTACGTTGCCTGGTTCAGGAGAATCTGTTGCCCGACGCTGCCTTGTATTCCGAAATCAGCGAAGAGCGTGGCAAGCAGCTGTTGCAGGATAATCTGGATTTCCTGTTGCGCACAATCAGATCCGATTTCTAACTTTATATAAAGCAAAATACTATGGATTTTTTAGATTTAGTAAAAAGAAGACAAAGCGACCGGCGCTTTGAGCCTACTCCGGTGAGTAAGGAGCTGGTTGTGGGTTGTCTGGAGGCCGCACGGATGGCTCCTTCGGCTTGCAATTCACAGCCGTGGAAGTTTGTGGTCATTGACGAGCCCGAACTGAAAGGCAAGGTGGCACGGGCTGCCGCCAGTATGGGAATGAATAAATTTGCCGATGAGGCTCCGGTCATTGTGGCTGTTGTTATGGAAAAAATGAACTTTACGGCCCGTATAGGAAGCGTTATCAAGGACAAGGAGTATTCTTTGTTGGATGTAGGCATCGCTACCGAGCATTTTTGTCTGCAAGCTGCCTCTATGGGATTGGGAACCTGCATTCTGGGGTGGTTCAACGAAAAGGAAGTGAATAAATTGCTGCACGTGGGCAATCGGCGTATCCCCTTGTTGATTCTTCTGGGCTATCCTGCCGGAGAAATCCGTCCGAAGGCCCGAAAGAGACTGGATGAAATGAGCTCATGGAACAAATACTAAAAAGAAAATCCCCAAACAGTCAGGCTTGATCAGCCGACCGTTTGGGGATTTCTTTTTCAGTCGTTATCTTTCTCTCGGTTCAGTCTTTTCAGCGCCAGATGATGTTTCTGCGCAGCTGCTTTTTCATACCATTCCATAGCCTTTTCCAAGTCCGGACTTCCGGTCCAGCCTTCTTCGTAAGCCTGACCGATGCGATAGGCTGCATAAGGATCGATGGAAAGGTGGTAGGCATCGAAGGCCATAGGGAGCGAGGCGGGCAGGTGGGGCGCTCCCTTGCGATAGAGATCGCCCAAATTACTCGGGGCATAGAGACGGTCGCCCTGTCGGATGGCTTCGCGAAACCAATACGCGGCTGCGGGGCCGTCGGCTTCTACACCGATACCCTCCTGATAGAGAGTGCCCAGATCATTCAGTACCACTCCGTCAATAGATTTTCCGTTTTGGTATTCTTTTCCGATTTGCAGCAACAGGGCAACATCCTCCTGTGCATAGCTCTCCCATGTTTCGCTACCGTCAGTCTGCCAGGATTTTACCCGTCCGATGGAGCGATGCTGCGGCACATCGGCTTCCAGTTCCTGTTCATTGAGCGCCTGATCCTGAAGGATTTCCTCTTCCGTGGCCTGAGGGAGCCGGCTGCGTTGTAACAGATATTGCACATAACCATAGATGCGCGGGGTGGAAGAGTGGAGGGTTACGCCCACCGATTGCAGGAGAGGCAGCGTCACGCACTCATATTCCTGGCAGGGCATGGTGAGGTAATAGCGTGGGGCAACTGAAAGAACCGATTTCAGCAGGGCGATTTCTTCGCCGATGCTTTCTTCCATCCAATCTTCATTGTAGCATTCATATACTGTTTTGGAGTCCCCATTTTCCGAGGAAAGCATCAGTCGGCCGCCGTTTACGAAATGATGAAGTGTGTCGGCCAGATAGGGAAACAGTCTGTAGTCACTGTATGAAGCCAACGCATCCATGCACAGCTCCAGCAGTCCCTGCCGGTTGTCGATCAGGCAGAACAGGGTTACGGAATCTTTTTGCGTGAAATAATAATAGGTGGCCTGATTGAAATCGGAAGTGAAGACCAGTTGCAGTTCCATACCCAAAGCCTGATGAAAGGCCTCAAAGGAAAAAGGAGCGTTATTGTTGATTGTCAGTGAATGATGCATGTGTCGTGAAAAGTTAAAGGACTGTGGAATGAATAAATGCTAAAAGAGTTAGATGAAACGACAGTTCGGTGAGCAGGAAAACCGCACCGCAACAGTCGCCCGTATATCCCTGAATCCGCTGGCGAAGATATCGGATCAGTAGCCCTACACAGAGCAGAGGTGTCAGCCAGGGCCATATTGTCAGTAACTGCTGCGGACAGAAAGCGCTCCATAAGTAAATCGGACAGAGCTGGACTAGAGGCCGTAGCAGATAGGGCAGGATGCCCCGGCCGTGCGGACGGACATAGGTCGTTCCTATTTTTGCCTCTTCCGAACGCCGTGCGTATGGCAGCCGGCAGATGATGAAGGAACTGCATGCTTTGGCATACAAATCGCCCGCAAACAGATAAAACGGCAGATATTGGGGCGGCAGATGCAGCCAAGTGGTATAGAGAAGGGCCAGATAGAGGAGAAGTCCCAGCACTCCGAAGGTGCCGATGTGGGAATCCTTCATAATGGCAAGAATGCGCTCCCGGCTGTGTCCGCCGCCAAACCCGTCCATGAAATCGGCCAGTCCGTCTTCATGAAGCGCTCCGGTGAGCAACAGTCGTGCGGCAAGGGCTATCAGCAGGGCTATGGCTGTGGGAAAAATCCGGGCACTTAACCAGTAGGAGGCAGCCAGAGTGCCGCCTGTGAGCCATCCGCTCAGCGTCCAGTATTCTACTACATGGCGAAAAGCTTCCTGAGGCACGTCTTTCCGGATCTTCCAAAACGGCAGTCGGGTGAAGAACATCAGGGCGGCCCATATCCGGTCGGAAACGGTAGATTGCGGCTGTGTCATCATTAAAAATATTTGGTGATGTGTGATTCGTCGAAAGTGTTCATTTCATTCATCATGCGTACTGCAGACTCGATAATCGGATAGGCACAAAGTGCGCCCGTTCCTTCGCCAAGCCGGAAACCCAGTTGCAGCAGTCCGCGGGCATGCAGGTCGGCCAGCAGCAAGCGATGACCGCGCTCTTCTCCTTCGTGACCGAAAAGGGCATATTCCCGTGTGGCCGGATAAAGGCGGCAGGCTGCCAGCATACAGGCCGACATGATAAAGCCATCCACCAGAATGATCATACCCAGTTCTGCTGCACGAAGCATGGCTCCTACTGTGGCAACCATTTCAAAACCTCCGAAATATCGGATGATTTCTTCCGGGGTAGGAGCGGGATATTTTTGCCGGAAACGGTCTACGGCAGCACTTAATACCTTATATTTATGAGACACTCCTTCCGGATTCAGGCCGGAGCCGCATCCGATACACTCCTCCAGCGGATGCTCTCCCAACAGATGCAGCCAGATGGCCGAGGGAGAAGTATTGCCGATACCCATTTCTCCGAAACAGATTACGTTGCAACCTTTCTTTCGGCAGCGGTCCGTCATTTCTGCGCCCGTTTGCAGGGCGCGTTCCATTTCTTCTTCACTCATGGCCGCTTCGTGCAGGAAGTTGCGTGTGCCCCGTGCTATTTTCCGGTCGATGATTTGGGGAAAATCGCTCAGGTCGTAATCTACGCCCACATCCACCAGATGCAGTTCAAAACCATGCTGACGGCAGAACATATTGACTCCTCCGCCTCCTCGGGTAAAGTTAATCATCTGCTGCCAGGTGATTTCCCGCGGAGAGGCACTCACGCCTTCGCGTTCAATTCCGTGGTCGGCTGCAAACAGCACGTGGCAAGGGTGTTGCAGTGTGGGGTGACAAGTCTGTTGAATCAGACAGATTTGCAGGGCGATTTCTTCCAGTCGCCCCAAAGCGCCCAACGGTTTGTTCAGGTTGTCAATCTGTTGCTGTATCCGTTCTTTCAAACGGGAATCCGGTGGAATAATAGAATAGGTGTTCATGTTCATTTTATTTTAACGGGGATGCCGCTGACCATCAGGATCACTTCGTCGGCCTTCTGGGCCACATATTGGTTCAGCCAGCCCAGCAGGTCGGTAAACCGGCGCTGTATCGGGTTGGGGGAGATGCCTCCGCTGCCGATTTCATTGGTGACGAACAGAAAGGTGGCGTCCTGTTGAGTCAAGCGGTCGAACTCTTCCTTCAGTTCCTGTAAAACCTGTTTTACGGTTTCCTGTCCCTGTCTGGCTTTCTGGGCATCTTCCACTTGTTCATCTATTTCATCAGTCGAAGCCCGAAAGAAAAAGTTGGTGGCCCATAGGGTCAGACAGTCCACCAGCACCGTATGGCCGGCAAGATGGTGGCGCGACAGTTCCATCGGTTCTTCTATGTTTATCCAGTGTGTGCCCCGTCGCTGCTGGTGCATCCGGACCCGCAGACGGAACTCCTCGTCCCAGATACGTGCGGTGGCCAGATACACCGGGTTCGGGTCGTATTGCTGGGCCATCTGTTCGGCGTAGGAACTTTTTCCGGAGCGTTCGCCTCCGGTAATCAGAATGATTCTTTTGGCCATGTTGGATTATATTGCTAGGATGATTTTTCCTTTAATATATTGCTGATAGCAATTTCTGTTTTGAAGTCACATTAGTTTCTGAGCCAGTCATATTAGTTTTGAGCCGGTAACATAATGTTTTTGTATCAGACGAAAAAATAACTTCATACAAAAATAACCAAAAACTAAATGAAGGCAAAAAATCATTCTGATAAAAAGAAAAAATCATTTTGATGATTTTGCAAAATGATGCTGATGATTTTTTCCGGCTTTCCCGTCATGGCTGTCTTGGGGAGGCTAAGGTCATAAAAACAGGGCTGCATCCCTGGATAAAAGGATGCAGCCCTTGGAGTGGACAATCATAAAGAAATATTCTTTATTTGATGTTTTCCCGAATCTTGGTGAGGTAGTTCTTCATGGCCTCTTCGTCGTGCGAAGTGATGATGTCAATCAGCTCCTTGAGTTCCTCACGGATCTGCTCCACCTGATCTTTGGTGCGCGGATTATACAGGATTTCGCGTAGCAGACAGTCGTCTTCGCCCAAAACGCCGCGGGCAATCTGCAAATGGCGCTTGAAGGTGGTACCCGGAGCATCCTGATGCTTCATGACTGCCGCAAACACAAAAGTCGAAACAAAAGGGATACTTAGGGAGTAGGCCATGGTTTCATCGTGCCCTTCGAAGGAATACTCACAGATGTTCAGTCCCAGACGGTTATATAGGTCGCGGAAGAAAATTCGTCCCATATAATCACCTTCGTTGATGATGATGGCGTTTTCCTGACTCAGAGCGCCCAGATTGGCAAATGTGGGGCCGAACATGGGGTGGGTGCTGACATAGCGCATACCGGTTTCTTCATAGAATTTCTTGAATCCGGTCTTCACGGAGGATATGTCGCTGATGATGCAGTCCTTGGACAGGTGTGGAATCACCTGACGGAACACGTCGAGCGTGTATTTCAACGTTACGGCATTGATGACCAGTTCCGGATCGAAGGCATCGATTTCATCGAGCGAGGTGAAACGCTGGGTGTTATACATGAAGCGCAACCGTTTCGGGTCTACTTCATATACCGCTGTTTCATGCTCAAAACTCAATAAATCTACAAAAAACGAGCCCATCTTACCGGCACCTAAAACCAAAATTCTCATCGTATGATCAAGTTATTTGTGTTGTTTTACTGTTTGTTCATAAATTCCATCTGCTGACGTACACTCTCTTCGTGGATATGCTCGTAGATGCTCTTGATGAAGTCGGCATCCATGCCGCAGAGCACACCCTGAGCGGCACGCTTGTCCAGAATCTCGCTGTAGCGGGCAGTCTGCACTACCGCCATGCTGTGTTCTTTCTTGTAGGCGGCAATCTCGCGGCTGATGCGCATACGCTTGGTGAGCAGCTCCATCAGACGGTTGTCCAGTTCGTCAATCTGCTGGCGCAGGATGTTCAGGCTTTCGGTGCTTTCCTTGGTGTTACGCACCACCAGACGGTCCAGAATGAAATTCAGCACGTCGGGCATTACCTGCTGGTTGGCATCGCTCCAGGCGCAGTCCGGGTTGCAGTGGCTCTCTACGATGAGGCCCTCGAATCCCATATCCATAGCCTGCTGTGACAACGGAGCAATCAGGTCGCGGCGACCGCCGATATGGCTCGGATCGCAGATAATCGGCAGGTTCGGGCAGCGACGGTGCAACTCAATAGGAATGTGCCACATCGGGGCGTTGCGGTACAGCTTCTGGTCGATGCTGGAGAAGCCTCGGTGAATGGCGGCCAGACGGGTGATTCCTGCTCCGTTGATACGCTCCAAGGCACCGATCCACAATTCAATGTCCGGATTGACCGGGTTCTTCACGAACACCGGAATGTCCACGCCTTTCAGAGAATCTGCCAGCTCCTGCACGGCAAACGGATTGGCTGAGGTGCGTGCGCCTACCCACAACATATCCAGTCCGGCATTCAGGGCAGCTTCCACGTGCTTGGGAGTGGCCACCTCGGTACCGATCAGCATACCGGTTTCCTGTTTTACACGCTGCAACCAAGGCAGAGCCTCTTCGCCCATACCTTCGAAGCCTCCCGGTTTGGTACGCGGTTTCCATACACCCGCGCGGAATATCTTGATACCTTTATTGGCCAATGCTTTGGCGGTTTCCATGACCTGCTCTTCGGTTTCGGCGCTGCAAGGTCCGGCTATCACTAAGGGTCTGTTGTCAGAGCCCGGTAAATTCAATGGTTTTAAGTTCAGTTCCATACTATTTTATATTTATGTTGTTGTGATTATTTGAATACTTTTTTGATACGCTCCAGTGCTTCGGCAATCTTGTCTTCCTTGGCACAGAGAGAAATGCGGATGTAGCGCTTTCCGTTTGATCCGAAAATGAATCCCGGAGTGATGAAGACACGCGCTTCGTGAAGCACCTTCTCGGTGAGTTCCTCCACGTCCTGATAACTGTCCGGAATGCGTCCCCAGAGGAACATGCCCACCTGGTTTGGATCGAAAGAGCAGTTCAGCGTGCGCATGATTTCTTCGGCCAGTGCCCGGCGACGGGCGTATACCTGCACGTTGGCTTCGTCGTGCCATTCGGCATCATTCTCCAGGGCCTTGGCGGCTGCCAGCTGTAACGGACGGAAAGTTCCTGAGTCTATGTTGCTCTTTACCTTCAGAATCCAGCGGATGAACTCGGCGTTGGTGGAGAGCATACCCACGCGCCAGCCCGGCATGTTGTGGCTCTTGCTCATGGAGTTGAACTCGATGCAGCAGCTCTTGGCGCCCGGTATCTGGAGGATACTCCGGTGTTCTCGGTTCAGAATGAAACTGTACGGATTGTCGTTCACCACGATGATGTTGTGGCGCTGGGCAAAATCCACCAGTTTCTGATAGGTTTCCATTTGGGCGTTGGCGCCGGTCGGCATGTTGGGATAGTTGGTCCACATCAGCTTCACACGGCTTAGGTCCATGCGCTCCAGAGCGTCGAAATCCGGTTGCCATCCGTTCTCGGGAGTCAGATCGTAGTTGACAATCTCCGCACCCAGAATGCGGCTCAGGGAAGTATAGGTGGGATAACCCGGATTGGGCACCAGCACCTGATCGCCCGGATTGACAAAAGCCAGTGTGACATGCAGGATGCCTTCCTTGGAGCCGATGAGCGGCTGGATTTCGGTTTGCGGGTCCAGTTCCACACCATACCATTTCTTATAGAAATTGGCCATGGCGCGGCGCAGTTCCGGAATACCCACTGTGGGCTGATATCCGTGTACGTCATCCCGGCGGGCCTGCTCGCACAGGGTTTCGATGGTCTGCGGTGAGGGCGGCATATCAGGGCTTCCTATCGCCAGACTGATGATGTTCATGCCCTCGGCATTCATGCGGGCTACTTCTTTTCCCTTTCTAGAGAAATAATATTCGTTGACAGAGGCCAGACGGTTGGCCGGTTTTATATTTGTGTTATAGACATTCTTTTCCATCGATATATTCTCCTAATATTTTAAGTTCTTGGGTTAATGGGGTTATGGCGTCAATGCTTTGTGAATAGCGGGTATAGTCGGTAAAGGCCAGATCCACGTAGAACATATATTGCCATTCCTTGCCGATAATGGGCAGAGACTGTATTTTGGTAAGGTTCAGTTTGTAGAAAGAGAAAATGGACAAAACCTGTGAGAGGGAACCTTCCTCATGGGCCAGGGTAAAGACGATGCTGGCTTTGTTGGTTTTGCGGATGTCGCGGAGCAGATTGGCCCGCTGCGGATTGCAGAATACAAGGAAACGAGTAAAATTGTGTTTGTTGGTTTCGATGCCTTCCTCCAGAATCTTCATGCCGTAGAGAGGAGCGGCGAATTTGGAACAGATGGCGGCGTGACCGCGTTTGTGCTGTTGGCTGATGGCGGCAGCGGCACCGGCGGTGTCTTCTACCTCGACCACCTTGATGTTGGGATGGTGGTTCAGGAAATCGCGGCACTGCATCAGGGCTACCGGATGCGAGTTCACTTCCTGAATGTCTTCCCAGTTGTCTTCGGGCAGACACATGATGCTGTGTGAGATGCGCTGCTTGTGTTCACCCACGATGGTGGCACCGCTTTCGCGCAGCAGTTCGTAATTGTGCAGCAGGCTGCCCGCAATGGTGTTCTCGATGGCTGCCATGCCAATGACAGAACTGTCGTGACGCAGTTCTTCGAAAACCTGTTCGAAGGTGGCACAGCATATCAGTTCAATGTCTTCTCCTTCGAAGAATTTGTGTGCTGCAATGTCGTGATAAGATCCTTTGATACCTTGTATCGCTATTCGTTTCATATCTCCTGTTTTCTGTTTTAAAAAAAAATCCCGCTTGCACGCAAGCGGGATTCATGTGTTTATATTCTGTTGTTCTCTTATTGGCTTATACATACGAACTCCCGCTTCACTTTATTGCTAAAGTAAAAGTAAAAGAAGAAATAAAAATATGTATTAAATAACTCTTTCATTTAGTCGTTCGTTTTTGTTTAACGCAAAAGTATATAAAAATTCATACACCGCCAATAAAATGAACTTTTTTTTTGCGAATTTTTTAGTTTTCTGTCAGTTGTTACATTATTATATAGAAACGATGTCTTTTTAGTTATAATTTGAGGCAACTGCTGATAATTTGATATAATGCCTGAGGCGTTTCGCAGGTCTGGTTACGGCGCTCGGACTGCTGATACCAGGCATCGTCCATACCCTGATATTGCGGGGGAGCAATCTGTCTGCCTTGCAGTTTCCGGCTCATCCAATTGAAGAACAGTTCCCAGCGCGGGGCGCAATATGCAGATAGGATTCCGTTCAGGGCAGGCACTTTTCCACTGACTTGTTCCTGCTTCCGGAGCAGGGATTTGTACCACAGGATATCTCCCGTTTCCTTGCCTTTTTGGTTTTGGTCGGCGTGTGCCATCCAGTGTTCCCAGCACAGATCGGGAACGAAAGCTCGGAGCGAGTCGGCCCGGTGAATCAGATTCAGGAATTCCTGCTGGTGCGCCGCCATCTGGTCGGCATTCCGTGTCTGGAAATCGTTCTCTATCTGCCGGTAAAGCTGCTGGCTTTTCTTTTCCAGAAGCAGGGCGGTGATGCGCACCAGATCCCGGTGATAGTTGGCGTTTCCGGCACAGTGTTCTTTGAGGGTCAGCAAATCGGTTAGGGATTCTGAAATTTGCTTACAGTATCCGGCTTCTGTCAAAGAGTCTTCGGCAGATGCTTCCAGCAGATTCATGGCTGGTTTCTGGCACAGGAAACTTTGAGCCGGGTCATAGCCTCTTTCCACTTCTGACAGGCGAATCCAGGCGTTTACGGCTGTGGAATCGCTGTATGCATAGCGTAACTTCAGGAATTGTTCGGTTTCTTCGCGAATGGAAATCAGTTCCGGTTGCCATCTTCTATTGCTTATCAGAAAATAAGACAACGGGGCGTTCTGGCTGCACGAGGTCAGCGTTCCGACACCCTGAATCTGTGAAGCGGTTTCCGGATTGTTGCTGGCCTGTTCCGGCTGGCTCAAGGCTTCACGCAGGGTGAGGGCTGTCTCCGGAGCATCGGACGTTTCGTTCCAGGTCCATACCCAGGAAATATCTTTGGTGGCTCCCAGAGTTTTCCAGAGCGCATGGCTTTCCGGATACAGCAAAAGAGTTTTCGGACGGTCCAGTCCTTGTGTGCTGATTCCCTTTTGCACATAGCTGTCGGCCGGTATGATCCAGTTGGCTTCAGGATTGCTTTTCTGCAGGCATTTCTGGATGTCCGACGGAAAATCCTGTCCGCTGGTGCTTCCCCAATAAAACGGTGCGGTGCCGTAGACCTTTTCATAACTGCCGTACCATTTTTTTGCCAATTGGGCAAACAGCGGATCATCGGCACTGATTGTGGTTTCTTTCCGGCTGATATTCTCTGCCGTATAGGCCGACACGGTGATGATGTTGGGCTTGCCTTCGGTCATGCTCTGGGGAACCGTACCCGTAAAGGCCCGATAAACAGGCGAGATGTCCAGATTCTGCATGCGTCTGATAATCTTCTTTTGCAGGTTTTCCTGCCCCTTGAGCCATCCCTCGGGCGCCTGCTCCGTACCGAACAGATACTGGCATATCGCTTTCTCATCGAGGCTACAGCCGGAGAGAAACTCCTTCCACACGCTTTCCGTACCGGTCCAGACGGGGCATACATTGATGCCGCTGAGGGCCATGCGGTCTATTTCTTTCTCCCAGTCCTGCCAGTTCCAGAACAGGCGTTGCCCGGCATCATAACCGGTATAGCCAATCTGCATATAGGTTTCCTTGTAAGTGCGCTCTTGAGGCTTGGGCAGCACATCCGGCAGGGGTAGAATACTGTCGCAGTTAGCATAAGACACACCGCAGTAGTTCTTGAGATACCAGTCCAGTCCGCTTGCCATACTGATGTAGGAGTTTCCCTTGATGCGGATACGTTCCTTGTAGGTGGAAACCTCAAAATAATTCCGTTTGTTTTTTCCGGGTTCCAGAACAAACTGAAAATGTTTCTCTTTTCCCGGGGCAATACGTTTCACCAAAAGGTCTAGCGGACCGGCCAGGCACATTCCCGGAGCGGTGGTCCATAATATCAGCGACAATATTTTTTTCATGAGTGTTTGTTTTATGTTTGTTATTTCGATAAGCAAGTTTTATTGGTTGCTCAGTGTGCCGTTCAGATTATCCAGCAGACCCGGGTCTTGTTCCAATGCCTTCTTCAGGTCGTCCATGGCCCCTTGTGAATCATGGAGCAGCATGCGGATTCGTCCTCTTTCCTTGTAGGCTTCGGGGAATGTCGGTATCTGGTCCATACCTTTCTGCAGGATGTCCAGAGCAGACTTGTAATCTTTTTGCGAAGCGTGTAACTGACTGATGAGCAGATATTCCGCCTTGCTGTTCGGATTCTCCTCATTGCGCTTCCGCAGCACTTCAAATGCCTGGGAGGTTTCCTGATTCTGGATATAAAGATTGATGCGGGTGATCAGGTCGTCCAGAGTCATTTCCTGCAGGGAATCCAGATCCTGGGCTGCTTCCTGCGTCAATCCGAGACCTAAAAAGATCGAGGCTCTTTTGCGAAGCAGGGCATCGGCTGTGGGATGCTGTTTCAGCAGCTGGGTCAACAAGGCTATGGCCGCCATGAAATCCTGTTGCTGGCAGTAGCGGTCTGCCATTTCCAGATCCTTTTGAATCAGTTCTTCACTGTAGTCCAGAGACATTCCGTTTTCCGGAGCACTCATCTTGTCGGTTTTATTATCTTTTTCCATATATTATATTTAAATGAAATTATCGGAACATATCCGGTTTCCGATATCGGTAAATACTTCCACAAAATTACGAAAGATTACGTAAAAACAAGCGGAAAACGGCGATTTAATATCCTGTGGCCTACGCTAAAAGGTGTTATCGGGTTTTGCCGTGTGACGGAATCGCTTTATCTTTGTTGTGTAAGAAACTTTATAAATTCAGAAGCAGATATGTCTTTGAAATTATATCAGGCCGATGTGTCGACCCAGCAGCCCGTGGACTGTGCCGGAGAGCAGGTGCACGCCGGTTTTCCGAGCAGTGTGCATGGCACTTTTACCGAGTCTATAGACTTGAACAAGGAGTTGGTGCCGCATCCGGCTACAACTTTTTATGCCCGGGTGCATGGCGACTCCATGCGCGATGCCGGCATTGATCACGGCGATCTGTTGGTCATCGACAAGAGTCTGGAAGCTACGGACGGGGATATTGTCGTGGCTTTTGTGGATGGGGAGTTTACCTTGAAGCGTTTTCGCAGAGACGAACAGGGGCAGGGAGCCTGGCTGTTGCCCGAGAACGAAAACTATCCTCCCATTCATGTCGATGAGTCTACCTCGTTTATGATCTGGGGCGTGGTGTGTTATAATATAAAATGCCAGTTGCGGCGGAAGGGAGGAACGCATGTTCGCACTGGTGGATTGTAATAATTTCTTTGTTTCCTGCGAGCGGGTGTTCAATCCGGCCTTGCAGGGCAGACCGGTAGTGGTGCTGAGCAATAACGACGGTTGTGTCATTGCCCGCAGTAACGAGGCCAAACAGTTGGGCATTGCTATGGGCGCCCCTTTGTTCCAAGTCAAAAACTTTCTGGAGCAGCAGCGGGTGGCTGTTTACAGCAGTAACTACACTTTGTATGGCGACATGAGCCGTAGGGTGATGACTCTGTTGTCGGACTTTTCATCGGACTTGTTGGTTTACTCCATTGATGAGGCTTTTCTGAATCTGGACGGGCTTGTTTCCGATGAGGAACTGGCGGGATATGCCACTCAGATTCGTACAACAATTCTTCGCGGTACCGGTATTCCGGTGACGGTGGGCGTTGCTCCGACCAAGACTTTGGCAAAAGTGGCCTGCCATTTCGGAAAGAAATATCCGGCTTATCATAATGTCTGTGTGATAGACACCGAAGAGAAACGGGTGCGTGCCCTGCATCTCCTTCCTGTGGAGGAAGTGTGGGGAGTAGGGCGGCGCCATCGGGAAAAACTGCATCGGGCCGGAGTGCGCACGGCATGGGACCTGACGCAAAAGAGTGAAGCCTGGGTGCAGCATGTCATGACGGCGACGGGAGTGCGTACCTGGAAAGAACTGCAAGGCTTTTCCTGTATCGAAGAAAAAAGCATGGACCACAAAAAAAGTATCTGCACCAGCCGGAGCTTTTCCGACCGGGGATTGTGCCGTTTGGAAGAACTGGAAGAGGCAGTTGCCAATTTTGCCGCTGAATGCAGCCTGAAGTTACGGCAGGCGGGCGGCCGTTGCGGAGGGCTTACCGTATTTGCCGCGACAAGCCGCTTTCAGAATGAGGGCGTGCAGCACACCATTTGTCAGAGCCGGGGACTGATGGTAGTGACGAACGACCAGCAGGAATTGATTTCCGTAGCCTTGGAACTGCTGCGCGCCGGATGGGCGGACGACCGTACCTATTATTATAAGAAAGCCGGAATGACCGTGTGGGATTTGCGTTATGACGGGGTAGTGCAGCCCGTATTGTTCGATCCCGTGGACCGCGCGCGGCAGGCAGCTTTGGCCCGTGCGGTGGAAGAAATCAAGAAAAAGAACGGAGAAGACAAGATAAAGATTGCCGTTCAGGGCGACGGGTACCGCCATTTTATGAAGTCACAACACCGTTCGCGCAACTATACCACCCGTTTGGATGATGTGATTGAAGTACATGTTTAAACCTTGATAAAACCTTATGATGAAAACAATTAATACCATAAAAACAGAAATGAATATGAAATCCAGATTTTTTCTTTTTTTACTTTCGTGCTGTATGGCTGTGCTCTTGCACGGGCAGCGTCAGGATTATCTGTTGGACTCCGGTTGGAAATTCCGCTTTTCGCATCAGGTGGAGCGAGGAACGGAAATTCAGGTTTCTTTGCCCCACACCTGGAATGCTCCCGATGCTCTTTCCGGTAAGCTGGATTATAAAAGAGGACTCGGAAATTATGAACGCAAATTGTATATAGCTCCGGAATGGAAAGACAAACGCCTCTTTCTACGTTTTGACGGAGTAAACAGTGTGGCAACCGTTTTTATGAACGGCAAATGTCTCGGAGAACATAAAGGTGGTTACAGTGCTTTTGTGTTTGAAATTACCGACTGTGTTACTTACGGCAAGGAGAATACGTTGTGGGTACGAGTGAGTAATTCTGAGCGTCTGGATGTCATGCCTCTGGTGGGAGACTTCAATATGTATGGAGGAATTTATCGGGATGTGCATCTTGTGGTTACGGAGCCGGCCTGCATTTCGTTGACGGATTACGCATCTCCCGGAGTGTATCTCACGCAAAAGGCGGTAAGCCGGGAGCAGGCGGAGGTGTCGGCGGCAGTCTGCCTGTCCAATCGTGGGGAAGCACGTCGGTTGACCGTGCGTGCCGAGATCAAGGCAGAAGGAAAGACCGTTTGCCGGAAAGAGCAGCAATTGCAGCTGGAAGCCGATCGGGACAGCCGGGCGCAACTGGACTTTTCGATGAAGAACCCCAGACTGTGGGACGGAAGGAAAGATCCGTTTCTTTATCAGGCCGAGATTACCTTATGGGATGGAGACTGTTTGCTTGACCGCGTCATCCAGCCTTTGGGACTGCGTTTTTTCCATGTAGATCCGGACAAAGGATTCTTTCTGAATGGAGCACCTTTGAAACTGCGGGGCGTATGCCGTCATCAGGACCGGGCGGAAATAGGAAATGCCCTGCGTGCCGAGCATCATGAAGAAGACGTACAGATTATGGTGGACATGGGAGCAAATGCTGTGCGTCTGGCCCATTATCAGCAGGCCGAACTGATGTATGAACTGACAGACCGGTGGGGACTGGTTACCTGGGCCGAGATTCCTTTTGTCGGTCCCGGCGGATATCTGGACAAAGGATTCGTGGATCTGGCCGATTTTCGGGAAAATGGCGAACAGCAACTCAAGGAACTGATCCGTCAGAACTATAATCATCCTTCCATCTGTTTTTGGGGATTGTTCAATGAACTGAAAGAGTCCGGTGATAATCCGGTGGATTATGTGCGGAGTCTGAACCGGCTGGCGCATCAGGAAGACCCGTCGCGTCCCACTACGGCGGCCAGCAACCAAAGCGGCGATCTGAATTTTATTACCGACTGTATCGCCTGGAACCGTTATGACGGGTGGTATGGCGGCAGTCCCGATAACCTGGCTTCTTTTCTGGACCGCACACATCGCGAGCATCCCGAGTGCTGCATTGCCATCAGCGAATACGGAGCCGGAGCAAGCATCTATCATCAGCAGGACAGTCTGAAGAAGACCGTGCCCAACAGTTACTGGCATCCGGAGAACTGGCAGACCTATTATCACATGGCCAACTGGAAGATCATTCAGGAGCGTCCTTTTGTTTGGGGCAGCTTTATTTGGAATCTGTTTGACTTCGGGGCGGCGCACCGTCATGAAGGAGATCGGGGCGGTATTAACGACAAGGGCCTGGTCACCTTCGACCGCAAGACCAAGAAAGATGCCTATTATTTCTATAAAGCCAATTGGAATCCGGAGCCGATGCTTTATCTGGCCGGAAAAAGAAACCGTGTGAGTACAGCATCGCAGCGGGATATCCTGGTATTCACCAACCAAAAGGAAGTGGAACTTTTTGTTAACGGTCAGTCACAGGGAAAGGCTTCGCCCGATGCTTATGCCACCGTTGTCTGGAAAGCCGTGAAACTGCAACCCGGAGAAAACAGGATTCTGGTGCAAACTACATCGAAAAGAAACCGCTTGTCAGACCGTGCCGTGGTGATACAGAAAAAGTGAATGTGCCGCGGCACATTCACTTTTCTATGAAAATAGGGGGAAATGTTTTCAGGCTTTGTCCGTATCGGGCGTATCGACCAAAACAGACACTGTGGCATCGCCGGTTACATTGACCGAGGTGCGGAGCATGTCCAGCGGACGGTCCACTCCCAAAATCAGCGCCAGTCCTTCCGAAGGAATACCTACCGAACTGAGTACCATAGTGAGGATGACATAGCTTCCGCCCGGGATGCCCGGAGTACCGATGGAAGAGATGGTCGTCAGGGCCACGATGGAAAGCAAATCGCCCCAGTCCAGATGGATGCCCATCACCTGAGCGATGAATACCACGGCAATGGCCTGATAACAGCTCGTTCCGTCCATATTGATGGTTGCGCCAACGGGAAGCACAAAAGACACGGTCTTTTCCGAAATGCCCAGTTTCTTTTCCAGAGTTTCCATATTGAAAGGAAGTGTGGCCGAGCTGGAGCTGGTGGTGAATCCCAACAGCTGTACCGGATACATGGCACGGATAAAACGTTTGGGCGACATCTTGCTGAAGAAAAAGATCAGAGCCGGATAGAACAGGAAAATCATACAGAGAAGTGCCACAGCCACGGTGAGCGTATATACAGCCAGAGCGCTGAACACCGACGCATTGCCTGCATTGCTCACCACCATGGAGGCCATCAGGGCAAATACACCGACCGGCGCGGCCAGAATGATAAAGTCCACCATCTTCAGCATCACCTCATTCAGTCCGTCGATAAAGGAGCGCACCGCGTGCGTTTTTTCGGCAGGGACGGCAAGCAGGGCCGTTCCGAAGAGGATGGCAAAAAAGATAATCTGAAGCATGTTCTGGTTGCTGGAAGCTGCCGAGACAATGTTTTCCGGAACCAGATCTTCGAAAAAGGCCAGCGGGCCGCGCTCCTTACCTTCTGTAGCTTTCTGGGCCGACTCTACGGCTGTCTGGACAAAACCCTCCATGCCCGACAGATGACTGGCGTCGCACAGCTTGCCCGGACTGACCACCAAAGCCATGAACAGACCGAATACGATGGCGAAAACCGTTGTTCCGATATAAATCAGCAGCACCCGTCCTCCCAGACGTGACAGATGCGCAATGTCTTTCAGGCTGATCACTCCCTTCACCAGAGAACAGAACACCAGCGGAATGGCAATCACCTGCAGCAGCTTGATGAATATCTGTCCCCAGGGACGTATCCAATGGTCAATGAACTGTCCGTGCCCGGTTCTTACGGCTACGAAGCCGGCCAGAATACCCAGTAACATTCCTAACAAAATCTGCACATAAAGCGGAAATCTTCTTTTTTTCATGCGTTTCTTATTCTTTTTAGTGATTCCAATTTTGAATTCGGAGTGCAAAGATAATGATAAACCTTTAAAAAAATATTCGGTTTTTGTCTTGTGCATTATAAAAATGTTTGGAATACTATCAAATTTTCTTTTTATATTTGCAATCTAAACTAATTCAAACAAAAACTATGATTAATTTATTGGAGACTGCTACGGCGGCTGCCGAGGCAGTGAAGGAAACCGAAAAGATGGTTTCATCGGGAAGATTCGACATGATTTTGGACAAGTTGATCGATATGTCCATATCAGCGGGTAAAAACATTCTGGTGGCAATTATTGTATTCATCGTGGGGCGCTTCCTCATTTCGATGCTTAACAAGTTCTTTGCCCAGATTTTGGAGAAACGCAAGATTGACGTGACGATCAAGACTTTCCTGAAGAGTCTGGTCAACATTCTGCTCACCTTGTTGCTGATCGTATCGGTTGTGGGTGCTTTGGGAGTAAATACCACTTCGTTTGCCGCCTTGCTGGCATCAGCCGGTGTGGCTATCGGTATGGCGCTTTCCGGAAACTTGCAGAACTTTGCCGGTGGACTGATCGTACTGCTGTTCAAGCCTTATAAGGTGGGCGATTGGATTGAAGCTCAGGGCGTATCGGGCACAGTATCAGAAATTCAGATATTCCACACCATCCTGACGATGGCAGACAATAAGGTCGTTTACATTCCGAATGGCAATTTGAGCAGTGGAGTGGTTATCAATTACAGCCGTAAGGAAACCCGCCGCATCGAGTGGGTAGTCGGTGTGGATTACGGTGAGGATCTGGCAAAAGTAGAGCGCGTGGTGCGCGGTCTGTTGGATGCCGATTCCCGCATTCTGAAAGATCCGGCTCCGGTGGTGGCTCTGAATGCCCTGTCGGCCAGCAGTGTGGATGTGACCATCCGAGTATGGGTAGCCGCAGCCGATTATTGGGATGTCAATTTCGAAGTAAGAAAGAATATCTATAACGAGTTTAACAAGCAGAATATTAACTTCCCGTTCCCGCAGCTTACGCTTCACAAGGCATAAGGGCAGAGAATCCGGAATTTGTGACTCCCGTCTTTTGTCGTTCTGACACAAAAGACGGGAGTTTTTGAAACAATACGTGTGATGATATGACAAGTACTCAAAATTATTCTTCCATTGATCTGGCCAAATTCGTTGCGGCGATATTTGTGGTGGCCATTCATGCACAGCCTTTCAGCGGCTTGACACAAACGGTAGTCATTGATGTGTTTGCCCGTATGGCCGTTCCTTTTTTCTTTATCACCAGTTCGTTCTTCTTTTTCAGTAAGAATCCGGGGAAGAAGGAACTGAGTCACTATCTGCGGCGCATGGGGATTCTGTATCTTTTTTGGTTTGTGGTGGAGTTTCCGATTACTTGTCTGCATGCCTTCATAGAGCCCGAAACGCCTTTTGGCCACAATCTGCTGATGCTGTTGCGCAACTTCCTGTTTGGCTCCACCTTCGGCGGCTCCTGGTTTCTGATGGCCTTGATGCAGTGCATCTTGCTGACCTGGTTACTGGCCCGGCGGGTGCGTTTCGCTGTTTTGTTGGTTTTGGGTGCTTTCTTTTATTTGCTGGCGGTAGGCTCCTCCTACTATTACGCCTTTCTGCCATCGGTCGTGCAGCATGGAGTGGACGGTTATCGCCGCTGGATAGGCAGTATGGAACTGTCGTGGATGTCGGCCCTGCTGCCGTGCGTGCTCGGCTTCTGGGTGGCCCGTTCCCGGCAGACAGTGCTTGAGGTTTTCACGCCGGAGCGGTTGCGTGTCCTGCTGCCCGTAGCGCTTTTATTGGTTTGTTGTGAGGTGTTCGGAGTGCAGGCGGCTTATGCTTCCGTGCAGTTGCAACTGGACAAGACGGATGTTTATTTCCTGTTGCAGCCTATGGTTCTGCTTTTGTTTGTGTGGTTGCTTCAGAAAAAGTGCACCTGGCCGTTGCCTTACCGCCGGTTGCGCGTCTACAGCACCCTGTTTTATTTCTCACACTTTGTTTTTGTTTTTGTGCTGGTTCTGGTCAACAAACATGTTGTGCCGGTGCATCCTTTGCTGAAGTATGCCTTGGTGCTGTGCTGCTGTCTGCTTTTCTCCCGACAGCTTTTGTTCCTGTCCGAAAAGAAAGGTTGGGGATGGCTGAAATATGCTTACTAGGAGCTGACAAAAGAATAGTCTTTAAGGGGATGCGGGAATCATATTGTTTTTAAAACCTCATTTTCGGTAACTGCATCCTTTCCCTTTGGGGGCAAAAAAGATTCTAAAAGAGAGATATTAGAGAAATCGGTTTGCTTTTTAAAAAAGAAGCGGACCGATTTTTTATTTGTTTTCGATGTTTTGCAGATTTGATGCTGATGAATTTAATGAGTTCCGGACACAAGAAAAACCGGAATGATGGGATGATTTTTAAGAAAATCGGGGGTGAGGACTGGGGTGAGTAGCCGTAATTTGGGGAAAGGTAGCTTCCGAACTGCCGGAATCACTCTTATTAGAGAAAAAATCGGTGATTTTTCTTTCTGATAAATGGCTGTGTTTTCCGCTGTTTTTGATGCATTTATCTCTTGAGATGTTTCGAAAAAATGATTTTTGATTGGGTTCCCTTTTTGCCTCTTTCTTTTTGTGTTTGGGTCACGCGCTGAGACTTGCAAAAATGAAATGTTTCTGTATTCCTGTCCGAAAAAAAGTATTCTCACGGTCCGGAAATATCAATTTGTCAGCTATCTTTGCACGGTAAATGATTACTTTTCATAAATATAGAAAAACAAATACTATGATTGGAAAAAAATACGGATGGGCTGTGGCATGCGCCTTTCTTTCTATGGCAACCGCCGTGCATGCAGAAACTCCCGAAGAGAAAGGATTGAAAACCATAAACCAGACTACGGCGCAGGCACACGTCGGTTTTCTGGCCAGTGATGATTTGCAGGGCCGCGAGGCCGGAACGGCCGGAGGGCGCATTGCCGGACAATATTTGGTGGCTCAATTGCAGACCTTGGGAATCCGTCCTTTAGACGGAAGCTATCTGCATCCTTTTGAGGCCTGTCATCCGGAGCGTCAGCAGAAAGGAGGGCGCTGGCAGGTGCATCCCGATTCCGTGGCGGCGATGCGCCGTTCGGGAGCGGCCTTTCAGCTTTTGTCTTTGAACAATGTGCTGGGCATGATTGAGGGCAAGAATCCCAAAGAAATCGTGATTGTCGGCGCGCATTACGACCATCTGGGGACCGACCCGTTTCTGGCCGGTGACCGGATTTACAATGGAGCGGACGACAATGCTTCCGGTGTTTCGGCTGTGTTGCAGATAGCCCGTGCCTTTCTGGCTACCGGAAAAAAGCCGGAGCGCACCGTGATTTTTGCCTTTTGGGACGGTGAGGAAAAAGGATTGCTGGGTTCCCGGGCCTTTGTCGACCGTTTTGAGAAGATGGATTGTGTAAAGGGCTATCTGAATTTTGACATGATCGGTCGCAACAGCGATGAGGCGCATCCGGAGCAGGTGACTTATTTTTATACGGAGGCTTGTCCGGCATTCGGTCAGTGGCTTAAGGAAGATGTGCGGAAGTATGACCTGAAGCTGGCTCCCGATTACCGTCCGTGGGACAAACCGGTGGGTGGCAGTGACAATGCTTCTTTTGCCCTGCGCAACATTCCCATTATCTGGTATCATACCGGCGGTCACCCGGACTATCATCAGCCGGGCGACCACACGGATAAAATCAATTGGGATAAAGTGGTGAACATCACCAAGGCCTCTTTCCTGAACATGTGGAAAATGGCCAATGAAAAGGTACCTTTTAAGTAAGTCGGATTCTGACGGTTTCCGATTCCTTGATGGTGTATTCCTTGATCTTTCCTTCTTGAATAACTCTGATTTTCAGTTTGTTTTTCGGAAGTCGGGAGATTTCCAGATCGAAAGTACTCTGGAAAGCACCGATACGGCGCAGAGACATCTTTTGCCAGTTGCGGGGCAAGCGGGGCGTCAGGTTGAATGACTTGAAACCGCAGGGCCGGATGCCGAAAATACCTTCGGTAATGATGCGCCCATACAGTCCGCTTTCGGCAGACAGATGTCTTTGTTCGCCTTCGGGCCAGGCCTCAATGGCGTAGGGGACATGATCTCCCAAAAGACGCACGGCAGAGTAGCGGTGCAGATAGTCCGTAGCCTTTTCGGTTTCGCCGGCTGCGTATACGCCGCGTAAGGCATATAGGGTAGAACGGTCCCAGAACGTGTTGCTTCCGGCTTGGGTCAGCAGTCCGTTTTCGGTCCACAGGCGCGGAGAGAACAGCGCGTCGATGGTGGCCTGAGCACGTTCATAGATGCCCACCGTCAGCGGGATGCAGATCCAGGAACGGAGCACATCGTTGCCCTGATAATAGGCATACGTGTCGAAGCCTTCTACGGTGGCCCCGAAATATTCCTCGATATGCTGTCTCAGCTCTTTGGCCTGCTTTTGATAGGTGGCAGCAGTTTTCTTGCCTTTCTGGAGTTCTTCGGCCAGATAAGATGCCGAGAGCAGGGCATCATAATATAAAGATGAAGTGCACAGGTTGGCGTCTCCCGACGGGAAACGGTTTTCCAGTTCGTCCGTGTCCGAAGCCACCACGCCCTTTTCATTCAGATTCCTTTGGCAGTATTCCAGGCACCAGGTGATGAGCGGCCACAATTCTTCGGCTGTTTTTCTGTCGCCCAGCGCCAGCGCATAGCGGGCTGCTCCATAGGCAATCATGGCTGCATCTCCCCGGTCGCCGGCACCGTTCCAGATGTCCAGTCCTTCGGCAATGATGGAGCTGGGAATCGGTTTCCAGGCTTCGTTCATGAAACGGGCAAAGTGCCGGAAAGCGTTTCTGGCCGACTCGTTTCCGTAGTCATATCCCACGAACGGGAAATAAGGATTGACATATTCGGCCTGGTCGTTGGCCCAGATGGCCGCATAGTAGGATTCCCCACCGGGACCGTGCATCGGTCCGCCTTGGGTTTCGTAAATGCTTTCGCAGGCACGGATTTTGGAGAAGGCAAACATCTGGTTGATCACCGGGTCGGGAGTGTCCAGAATGAGCTGTCGGCTCATCCAAAGGCGCACCAGAGAGTCACGCTTGGATTTTTCTTCGGCCACAGGCAGAAGTTGTGCCGGCACGGTTCCTGCATAAGCCGAGAGAGAGGCTCCGAAACAAAGGGTATCTCCCGGAGCGAGCGTGTGGCATCCTGTGTTATACGTCTTTCCCGTAATGGTATAGGCGCCCTTTACTCCCTGTTTCGGGTCGGTCTTTGCGGTAAATTCGTTCTGGGGAATCTCAATGGTCAGATTTCCTTTTCCATGATTGACGATTTTGTAGGACTCCATGAAAGCCGGGTGTTCGGTCGAGGGGAAATATTCGCGGATGATTTCCCACTGTCCGCCTCTTCCTTGTGCCTGGCTTTTGACGGACAGGTTACCTTTGATTTTGATTTCCTGCACTTTCTCGCCCGAAAGAAGGCTTTGTCCGTTTACGGTGATGCAGTCCAGCGTGTTCCAGTCATAGCGCCGCATCAGGCTGGCATGAGTGTTGTTGGGGATGGTGCGGAGCAAAGGCCATACCATGCTTTTGTTGATTTGGAACTGTCCCTGACTGTCTATTCCATAGCGCAGGACGACGGAAACGGTCTTTCCGCTCATTTCCAGATGATCCTGATGAGGGATACCTTGGGTTCCTTGCCATACAATACTGCTGTCGGGGGCGATTTGCCAGCGTGTGTTCTCTTCGGCAGCCAGTTCTGTTCCGGAGAGCAACAGACTGGAGAACAATAGGACATTGAAAAGTTTCATAGTGTTTGATTTTATGATTTTAGGGTTTACAAGGTGCAAATTTAAAAGCATTCTTGATAAAACCTTCAGATTTTCTGTTTTTTTGTGCGATGCATGCGTCGTGGTAAGTTTTTTCCGCTTACAGATATGCAAACAGGCTTTGCCCACCGGGATGAATTCGGGTTGGCAAAGCCTGCATGATTCAGGTGACTGCATATTGCTTTAGTCTGGTCGGTACACCAGAATGTCACCGGGCTGGCAATCTAACGCTTTACAGATAGCTTCCAGAGTGGTGAAGCGGACAGCCTTGGCTTTTCCTGTTTTTAGTATGGACAGATTGGCTAAAGTTAGTCCCACTCTTGCAGAAAGTTCGTTCAGCGAAATATTTCTTTCAGCCATAACAACATCTAAATTGATGATAATAGGCATATGTGATTGAATTATATAGTTAATCGGTTTTCTTCGGCAACTTGTGCGCTTATTTTATAGAGTATGGCAAAAGTACTGACTAAAACAGGAATTCCCAAAATGGAACCACTGAAAAATATCTGTTCGAAGTTTTCTGCATACATGACGGGCAGATTGGAAGCACAGATATCATAAGGAAGCCATAATACTGCCCACCATAAAAGCAAAGGATAGCATTTGGGGTGGAAAATATATCCGTTCTTCAGAGCTTTTAATTGGATCATCAAGAACTTCATGTGTAGTAGGATGAGTAGAAATGGTAAAAAACAATAGCCGAAAATAAGGATGCCTTGAATCCATTCTATTCCCGCTTTAAAATGATATTCCGGATTGAATAGAAAACTGTTTGCGGTTCTTCCGCTGGTCCATAGAATCCATGCTATACTGCAAAAGATCACAAAGCCTGTCAGCTTCTTCAAATGGTTATAATACTTATTTGTATCCATAATATTCTTTTTAATATTAATAACTCTTTGAATGCGCGCATTTATCGATTATCGATATGCAAATGTATTTTTATTTATTGAAAAACGATAAATAAAAATAGGGAATATGATTTGTTTTGTATTTTATTAACAGAAAGGTCTATTCCTATAAAGGGTTCTTCTGTTATATTGCATTTTGAAATCCGGATTTGTTACTGTTTTGTCTGTTTCTAATCACTGTTTTCCAAGGAAATTCCGCAGAAATTCCGTAAGTTTGTACTTTGTATTTTCAAGACTCAATATGATTGAACAAATAGAATTTGCTTTAAGACCTCAGCGCCGTGGCTTTCATCTGGTTACAGAGGAAGTGCTCAGCCATTTGCCAGCTCTGCCCCGTCAGGGTGTGTTGCACCTGTTTGTCAAGCACACCAGCTGCGCGCTGACCATCAATGAAAACTTTGATCCGAGTGTGCGGACCGATCTGGCCGGAATTTACGACCGGATGGTGCCCGAGAATGCTCCTTATTACATCCATACGGACGAAGGGCCGGACGATATGCCCAGTCATGCCAAATCGAGCCTGACCGGGGTATCTCTTTCCATACCCATCACCAACGGCCGCCTGAATCTGGGCACCTGGCAGGGTATTTATCTGTGTGAGTTCCGCAATCACGGCGGGGCACGGAAGATTGTGGCTACGATTTGGTCTTAAAACAAACGGAGATAAAGAAATATGATTGACAGAGCTACGGTGGAGCGCATCATGGATGCGGCTCAGATCGTTGATGTGGTTTCCGACTTTGTGACGCTGCGGCGTGCCGGAGTGAATTATAAGGGGTTGTGTCCGTTTCACGACGACCGCACCCCTTCGTTTGTGGTGTCGCCGGCGAAAGGTCTCTGCAAGTGTTTTGCTTGCGGAAAGGGAGGTAATGCCGTGCACTTTATCATGGAGCACGAACAATTGTCCTATCCCGACGCCTTGCGCTATCTGGCCCGGAAATACCATATCGAAATTCAGGAACGCGAACTGACCGATCAAGAGAAGCTGGCCCAGAGCGAACGTGAGAGTATGTTCGTGGTGAATGAGTGGGCCCGCGACTATTTTGAGCAACAGTTGTATGACACGGTAGACGGCCGCGCCATCGGAATGGCATATTTCCGCTCGCGCGGTTTCCGGGACGATATCATCAAACGCTTTCAGTTGGGCTTCAGTCCGATGCAGAAAGACGCTTTGGCACGCGAAGCTTTGGGCAAGGGATTCCGGGAGGAATATTTGGTCAAGACCGGTTTGTGCATCAAACAAGAGCACGGTGGACTGAAGGACCGTTTCTGGGGACGCGTCATCTTTCCGATTCATACGGTGAGCGGTAAGGTGGTGGGCTTTGGCGGTCGTGTACTCGATCAGGCCACCAAGGGCGTGAACATGAAGTATCAGAACTCTCCCGAGTCGTCTATCTATTCCAAAAAAAAGGAACTTTACGGTCTGTTCCAGGCCAAGCAGGCCATTGTGAAGAACGACCTTTGCTTTTTGGTTGAGGGATATACGGATGTGATTTCGATGCATCAGATGGGTGTGGAGCATGTGGTTTCCTCTTCGGGTACGGCACTGACGCAGCAGCAGATTCAGATGATTCACCGTTTTACGGAGAACATCACGGTGCTCTATGACGGTGACGCGGCCGGTATCAAGGCTTCTGAGCGAGGTATTGATATGCTGCTGGCCGAGGGTATGAATGTGAAACTGCTTCTTTTGCCCGATGGGGACGATCCGGACAGCTTCGCGCGTAACCGTACGGCTGCCGAATATCAGGCTTATCTGAAGGAACATCAGGTGGACTTCATCAAGTTCAAGACCGATTTGCTTTTGCAGGAGGCTCAGGGAGATCCGATAAAACTTTCCCGACTGGTGCACAGTATTGTATGTACCATTGCGGTGGTGCCGGACGAGATTATGCGTACGCTCTATACCCGTGAGACGGCGGCCATGCTGGGAATGGAGGAGAAAGTGCTGGTTTCGGCCATAAACAAACAGATGTCCGTGTACCGCACCGAACAGAAAAAACGTCGCCAGAGCGAAGAACGGCGTGAGCAGACAGCATCTGCTGTTCCCGGTTCCGGCACTCCTGATGAGCCTGTGACAACTCCGGGAACGCCGGCTGAATCGGCAGACACCCCAATGCCTCAGAACCCGCAACCCGATACTCCGGTCGAGACACAGCCCGAAGCTAAAGCCGAGGAGCAAACGGCTGAGGAAAGTACCCAGTTTCTTTCTTATATCCAAAAGGGACAGAACGGTCATAACATGGCCTTCTACCAGAAAGAACTGCTGCTGGTTCAGGTGCTGATCCGCTATGGAGAGCATATTGTCTGCTATGTGGAAGATGAGCAGGGACAGGAAGTGCCCTTCACCGTGGTGGAATTCATCTACTATGCTCTTCAGGAAGACAAACTGAATTTTCAGGTGACTTTGCATCAGCGCATTCTGGATGAGGCGTTGGAACATTTCCGCGAACCGGATTTCTCGGCGCAGCGTTATTTCCTGAATCATCCCGATCAGGCAGTGAGCACTTTGGCTTTCCAGCTGACGAGTGACAAGTATCAGTTGAGCAAATATCATACCAAGAACCAGAAGCTGGTCACCGACGAAGACCGTCTTTTTGACCTGGTTCGTCATCTGATGACCGATTTCAAGTTAGCAATCATCGACGAGGAACTGAAAGGAATTCTGAACCGCCTGCGCGATCCGCTGATTCTGAAAGACAAGGAGGCGTATATGAAAGTGATGAAACACTATATGGAGGTGAAAGAGGTGGAAAGCACGCTGGCCAAGGAACGCGGCGACCGGGTGATTACGAGTCTGTAACCAAAGATTATTTTTATGACAAACCAATATATAGACGGCCGTGAGGCCATGCGCCGGATGGACGAGTGGGGCGCGCAGAAAAAGCCCTTCCTGTTTCTGATTGATTTTGAAGGAACAGAATGCCTGGTACTGCCGCTCGATGAGATTGATCCCGAAGAGCTGGGATATGATTTCCGGGGCATGACGAACTGGAGGGAGAAGGATACCGCTCCGCTGCCGCCTTTGGAATGGAACCCGCAGCCCGAAACATACGAAACTTACCGGCAGTCCTTTGACTATGTCTTTGAACAACTGCATGCCGGAAACTCATTTCTGACGAATCTGACCGTGGCCACTCCGGTGCGGACAAACTGGTCGCTCCGACAGATTTTCCGTGCGGCACGTGCTCCTTACCGCCTGTGGCTGAAAGACCGTTTTGTGGTGTTCTCGCCGGAGATCTTCGTGCAAGTGGCCGAAGGAAAGATCCGTTCTTTTCCGATGAAAGGAACACTCGACGCCCGTTTGCCGAATGCCCGGGAACTTTTGCGCAACGACCCGAAAGAGCGGGCCGAGCATGCCACGATTACCGACCTGATCCGTAACGATCTGAGTCGTGTGGCCGAGCAGGTAACGGTGGAGCGATATGCCTATATCGACGAAATCCCGACTCATCGCGGTCCGCTGTTGCAGATGAGCAGTGAGATTGTCGGCACTCTGACACCGGAATACCGAAACCGGTTGGGCAGTATGCTGTTTGAACTCCTTCCGGCCGGTTCCATTACCGGAGCGCCGAAAAGGAAAACCGTAGAGATTATCCGTACAGCCGAACATTACGAGCGCGGCTTCTATACGGGCGTGATGGGCATTTTCGACGGGGAGCGCCTGGACAGTGCGGTGATGATCCGTTTTGTGGAGCAGATGCCCGACGGTTCGTTCTGCTATAAGAGTGGAGGGGGAATCACTTTCCAAAGCGAGCCCGATAAAGAATATCAGGAAGTAATTCAGAAAATATATGTGCCGATTCATTGAAACGATTCGTCTGGAGAATGGCGAGGTCCGTTTTCCGGAAGATCATGAAAAACGGATGAATGCCACCCGGGAGCATTTCTGGCCCGGGGAACCGCCGTTGCATCTGGCTGACTATATACAGCCGGAACCGATGTCCGGACGTGTGCGTTGCCGGGTGACTTATGGCCGGGAGATTCAGCACGTGGAATATTTTGCGTATCACCCGCGAATGGTGCGTTCCTTGCAGTGCGTGGAGACTTCCGGAGTGGATTATCATTATAAGTATGCCGACCGGAGCGTGTTGGATGCTCTGTTTGCCCGACGGGGAGATGCCGATGATGTGTTGCTGTTCAACGACGGGCTTTTAACGGATACTTCCATTGCCAATGTGGCTTTATGGAACGGAAGTGAATGGCACACCCCCGAGATTCCTTTGCTGGAAGGCACACATCGCAGCCGTTTGTTGCGCAATGGTTTGCTGAAGCCCCGCACCATCCGTCTGGAAGATTTGCCGGACTATCAGTCCATCACCCTGTTTAATGCCATGCTCGATTTCGGCGAAGTGCAACTGCCGGTGTCGGCCATTCATACGGAACCGGTGAAATAATCATCCGGAGCCCATGAAAGAAAAAGAAAACATAAACCCATAAAAATTTTAGCTATGAGTATCAAAGAATATATCCAGGAGAATGAGAACCGCTTTTTGGAGGAGTTATTCGGTCTGATTCGCATACCGAGTATCAGCGCCCTGCCCGAACACAAGGACGACATGTGGGCTTGTGCCGAGCGTTGGAAAACCTTGCTGCTGGAGGCCGGTGTTGATGAGGCCCGTGTGATGCCGTCTGCCGGTAATCCGATGGTGTATGCCGAGAAGAAAGTAGGCGAGGGACTGCCCACGGTGTTGGTCTATGCCCATTACGACGTGATGCCTGCCGAGCCTCTGGAACTGTGGAAGAGCAATCCTTTTGAACCCGAAATCCGTGACGGACGCATCTGGGCCCGTGGAGCGGATGACGATAAGGGACAGGCCATGATTCAGGTCAAGGCTTTTGAATATCTGGTGCGTCATGGTCTGTTGCGCCACAACATGAAATTCATTTTCGAGGGTGAGGAGGAAATCGGCTCCCCCAGTCTGAACCAGTTCTTGCAGGATCATAAGGAACTGCTTCAGGCCGATGTGATTCTGGTGTCGGATACCAGTATGCTGCGCGAGGACTTGCCTTCGCTCACTACCGGTCTTCGCGGATTGGCTTATTGGGAAGTGGAAGTTACCGGACCCAACCGCGATTTGCACTCCGGACACTTTGGCGGTGCGGTGGCCAACCCGATAAATGTGCTTTGTGAAATGATCAGCAAGATGACCGATGAGCACGGACGCATCACCATTCCTCATTTCTATGATAAGGTGGAGGAACTCTCTGCCGAAGAACGGGATATGATTTCACACATTCCGTTTGATGAAGAAGTCTATAAGAATGCGATTGGCGTGAAGGCACTGCGCGGTGAAGAAGGATATGTCACTCTGGAGCGCAACAGCTGTCGCCCGTCGTTCGATGTATGCGGTATCTGGGGCGGATATACCGGTACGGGTTCAAAAACCGTATTGCCGTCGAAAGCCTATGCCAAGGTTTCCTGCCGTCTGGTGCCCCATCAGCAGCATGACGAGATCAGCCGCCTGTTTACAGAGTATTTCGAGAGTCTGGCTCCTGAATGCGTGCAGGTAAAGGTAACTCCGATGCACGGAGGAGAAGGCTATGTCTGCCCGGTAAGTCTGCCGGCCTATAAAGCTGCGGCGCTTGGTTTTGAGGAAGCTTTCGGCAAGAAACCGCTGGCGGTGCGTCGTGGAGGAAGTATTCCAATCATCAGCGACTTTGAACGTATTCTGGGTATCAAGACCGTGCTGATGGGCTTCGGACTGGAAACCAATGCCATCCACTCCCCGAATGAAAGCATGTCGGTGGATATGATCCGCAAGGGTATCGAGGCCGTAGTGGGCTTCCATCTGCATTTTGAGGAATGTCGCAACGAAAACAAATAAGCGGAACGACCATGAGTAAGGAACTGATTATGCTGGGCACGGGGAACGCCGCTGCCCGGCATTGCTATAATACCTGTTTTCTGATCCGCAATGAAGCGGAATATTTTCTGGTGGACGGCGGGGGCGGAAACACAGTACTTAACCAACTGGATGCCGTAAACGTGAGTTGTAAAGACATTCACGCCCTGTTTGTGACGCACACCCATACCGACCATCTGTTTGGCGTGGTGTGGATTATCCGTACCATCGCTCAGATGATCAATCAGAAGCGCTACACGGGAACGCTGCGCATTTATACGCACGACAAAGTGATTCATACGCTGAGAACCATCTGTTCGCTGACCCTTCCGCCTAAGATTCAGGCACAGTTGGACTGCGGCATTGTCTTTCACGAACTGACCGACGGCGACGAGTTTACCGAATGCGGCATCCGTTTCCAGAGCTTTGATATCCATTCACGCAAGGAAAAACAGTTCGGTTTCTGGGCAACATTTGCAGACGGAACCACATTGGCCTGCTTGGGTGACGAGCCTTTCAACGAACTGAACCGGTCTTCGGTAGAAGGAGTGGACTGGTTGCTCTGCGAGGCTTTCTGCCTGTATCGCGACCGCGAAGAATTTTCTCCTTATGAAAAGCATCACAGCACGGCGCGCGATGCCGGTTGTCTGGCGCAGACACTGAATGTGAAGCACCTGCTGCTTTATCACACCGAAGACCATACGCTCGATGAACGAAAACAGGCCTATACCCGCGAGGCCGCACAGGTTTTCGACGGAGAAGTCTGTGTGCCCGATGATTTGGAGACTGTTTCCTTGGATTAAAACTCCTTCGGATCAAACTTCAGATAGCCCAGCCGGGTGTATTGGATGCCGTGGCTCTCATAATGCTCCAGCACCTTGCAAGACAAGATAGTAACCGTTTTACCCGGAGTCATCTTCAGACTGTAACAGCTCAGTGCTTTTGGAGTCTGGCTCCGGTGGGTTGCTTTCACCACAAAGCTGTATCGGCAATTGGCCTGATCTATGGCCGTTACGAACTGGTCGATATAGAAATCCGGTTTAAAGGTATTGACCTGAAGGCGGGCGGTAACGATCTTTACGCTGAGATGCTCCAGCTTTTCTCCCACCTTGGCCACAAAGCGGCTGGAAGAAGAATAGACCCGTTTGCGGGGCGGGGTGAGTTCACTGTGAATCAGGGCAAAGTCCTTGGCAAGCTCCACCAGCTGTTTCAGCTGCTTCTTTTCGGGATCAAACTTGTTGGCCAGCCAGAGCACATAGTTGGGATCTACATAATACACCTCGGCAAGATGTTTTCCGTGATACTTGCCGAACGTAAGAATATCATACGTGTTGCCGTAATAAGGCATAAAGAAAGAATTGTCCAGCCACGTGAGAGCCACCTTGCTGTATTCCAGCAGGTCGATGGCTTTTTGTACGGCTTCGGTAAACTGGTTGGACAGGGTGCGGAGAAATACGGGCGGATGCCCTTCGGGAAAGACGCGCCACAAACCGTAGTATTTGCGGTAGGGTGTGGCAATGCTGATGGCATAATAACCGTTGCGCGCATTCCTGTTCTCGTTGAAGCGCGCCACCTGCTCCTGAAGTTGCCGGATGGTTTCGGGTGCAATCCTTTCATATAGATTCACGGTAGCCATATCGTCCTCCTTTCTTCTATTCGGGTTGATAACGAAAATAGTTTAAAATCACGGAAAAAGCAAATTTTCTTCTCTTTTTCTCTTTTCCGCCGTCATTCGGGCAGGATAAACGGGGCTCTTTTTCGATTATTCCATTCTTTTCTTTAAATTTGCGCAATATTAAATAATGAGAGTATGAAAAAGACAGGTTTATTTTTAGCTTTTGCTTTGTTGACAGCCGGCACAGCCAGTGCTCAGAAAAAGCATTTCGATTATAAGTTTTACGGACAGATCCGCACCGATTTGTTTTATAACACCCGCTCCAATTCCGAAACCGTGGACGGACTCTTTTATATGTATCCGAAAGATGAGGTGAAAGATCCGAACGGCGAGGACCTGAATGGCGCTCCGAACGGTAATTTCTATACCTTATATACCCGTTTGGGTGTGGACGTAAAAGGACCGGAACTGGGTCACGGTATCCGTCCGTCGGCAAAAGTGGAGGTGGACTTCCGTGGTTCGGGTACCAGCTATTCGATGATCCGTGTTCGTCATGCTTACTTCAATCTGGATTTCAAGAAACACTCTTCTTTGTTGGTCGGTCAGACCTGGCATCCGCTCTACGGTGATGTGGCTCCGGACATTATGAACCTGAATATGGGAGCCCCTTATCAGCCGTTCAGCCGTGCTCCTCAGGCGCGCTACCGTCTCCATCAGAAGAAGTTCCAGCTCACCGCAGCCGCTATCTGGCAGTCGCAGTATCTGGCTGTAGGACCGGCCAACAATGAGGTGGGCACCGTGACAACCGCGAAGAGTCAGGACTTCCTGAAAAACAGTCTGACTCCGGAGTTCTATCTGGGACTGGATTACAAGACTCCGCAGTTACAGGCCGGAGTGGGTATGGAGATGATGTCCATGACTCCGCGTACAACCTCTAAGGTAGGGGCGCAGACCTATCGGGTGCATGAACGCATCACGTCACTTTCTTACGAGGCTCATGTGAAATATCAGAAAGAAAGCTTCCTGCTGGCCGCCAAATCCGTGTTGGGCTCTAATCTCACCCAGACCAGTACCGTGGGCGGTTATGGTATTACGGCAACCGATCCCGTAACCGGTGAGCAGGAATATACTCCTCTGAAGACTTCGCACACTTGGGTAAATGTGATGTACGGCAAGAAATGGCGCGGCGGTCTCTTCGGCGGTTATCTGAAGAATCTGGGAGCAACAGAAAAGGTGAGCGGTCTGATCGGTACGGGACTAAACCTGGATCAGTTGGCTACGGCTACTGCGGAGGTTTCCTATAACCTGCCTAACTGGAAGTTCGGTCTGGAATATTCTTATTGCAATGCCTGGTATGGCAGCAACGATGAAAAAGGAAAGGTGGTAGACACACACCGTGTGGACAATCACCGCATCGTGGCAGTGGCCTTGTTCCAGTTCTGATACTGAGAAAAGTCTCTGCGATGCTTTTTGCAGACAGTTTGTAAATTCAAATAATGAAAAGAATCCCATCTGGTGAAACCTTGATATAAGGGCGATCATCAGGATGGGATTCTTTTTGTTTTTCCTGATTTTCGTGTTTTGAAAATGATATACATGCAATCCGTTTTCTTTCTGACCTTGAAAAGATTCTGTTTTAATGCTTGTTTTCAATGCCTTAGATGATGCAGGCTTGAGATCGGCGTTCTTTGGAAAAATCATTCTGATGAAACGAATCGTTCGTCCCGATGTCTTTCGAAAAACATCAGCATGATTTTTTAAGGTGTTTGCGAAGAAATTTCGGATACTCTTCCCGGAGTAAAAAAAGGAAACAAAAAAGGTGTGCCGAATCTTTGGCACACCTTTAAATATTAACGGGTCTTGATGTATTTCTTACCCTGGATGATGTAAATGCCCGGTCTCGGTAATTCTGAAATCAGGCGTTCACTCATGACATAAGTTCCCACATATTGTCCGTCAACCGTATAGACCTTCACAGGAGCCGCATGGTTTTCGATCTGTGAGATACCGGTAGCGGTTTCGCTGTCCAGATAGAACTGTGACCAGATTTTGTGCTGTTCGAAAACAGAGGCATTCTGGCCCACTTTCAGGGTGATGAGGCTCAGATCGTCAATTCCGCTGAAAGTGTTGTTGCTGCATGCCGGAGCCTCTTCCGCATTTGTGTAGGCTGTAAAGTCGATGGTTTTGAGAGCAGTGCAGTCGGCGAAAGTATAATTTCCGGCCTTGAAGTTCTCCGGAAGAATGACGCTTTCGAGAGCGCTGCATCCTTCAAAGGCGCTGACTGTTGTTCCCACAGCGGCATATCCGCTCAGATCGGCAGTGGTGATGGCGGTGTTCTTGAAGGCCTCGTCGATGTCGGTTGCTCCGGTAAACAGGCTCAGGTCAATGTTGACCAAAGCGGTGCATCCCTTGAATGCCTTTTTCAGTGAAGTGAATTGGGCACATTCTTCGGCAGCCGGCAGAATGACATCGGTCAGTGCAGTACAGTTATTAAAGATACCATACTCTTTGTTGATGCCCTGGCGGGAAAGAGGAGTACCTTCGGCCACGGTAATCTGGCTCATGTCCAGTTTGGTCAGTGTCTTGTTGTATACCTCAAACAGTCCGCCGTTGTTTCCCAGTGCCAGAGAGAGCAGGTTCAGTTTGTCGCTGTCCCATTCACCGGTCAGGGTCAGGGTAACCGCTTTGGAAAGGCTGCTAGGAATGTCGGAAGCATCGACAGTAAAGTCAGTCACCTTGTCCGGCTCGGTATTATACAGATTCAATTCGCTCCAGTCTTCATCGGCCGAGAACAGCTTGTAGGCTTCGTATTTCAAAGACAGCTTGATGAGGCTCAGGTCATCAATACCCATAAAGAAGGTTTTGCTGAGTGCCGGAACTTCGGTAGCGCTGAAGCTGGTCCAGTCTATTTCCTTCAGGGCATTGCAGTAGGCAAAGGTATTTTTTCCAACCGGGAAGGAAGCCGGAAGAACCACAGAGGTCAGGGCTTCACAATTCTCAAACGCATTGTCGCTGGTGGTCAGTGCCGTGCATGAAGACAGATTTACGGAAGTCAGGGCGCTGCAGTTGTAGAAGGCCTTTGACAGGCTGGTGATGCCGCTGCACTGGCTCAGGTCAATGCTCTTCAGAGCGGTGCAACCGCTGAATGCCAGCGTCAGGTCGGTAAATTTCGCGGCTTCTGCAGCAGCCGGCATGATGACTTGAGTCAGTGCCGTGCAGTTGTTGAAGATTCCGTATTCCTTGAGACCCTTGCGATAGAGAGGAGTGCCTTCGGCCACGGTAATCTGGCTCATGTCCAGAGTTTGCAGGGTGGTGTTCGGAGTGGCCAGAATGCCGCCGTTGTTACCCAATGCCAGTGAAAGCAGATTGAATTTGTCGCTGTCCCATGCTCCGGTCAGGATCAGGGCAGTAGCTTTTTTCAGAGAGGATGGAATATCCGAAGCGTCTACGGTATATTCTGTAGAAGGTTCCGGAGCGAGATCCACCAGATTCAGCTGGCTCCAGTTCTCGTCTCCCTGAAACAGCAAGTACTGGGCGTGATTCAGTTTCAGGGTGATGCCCGAAACGTCTACGCCTTCAAAAAGTCCGGCATAATAGGTCGGAACGGTTTCTGTTGCGTTGCAGGCACTCCAGTCAATCTCGGTCAGAGCCGTACAGTTGGCAAAGACCTTGTTGGTCGGTGCGAATCCAGCCGGCAGGCTGACCTGAGCCAGTGAGCTGCATCCTTCGAAGGCGGAGCTCCATGAACTGGTCTTGGTTGCTGCAACGTTATTCTTCAAGTCGGCCTGAGTCAGTGAAGCACAGCCGTAAAAAGCATTATTGAAAGTGGTGACGTTGGTACATCCGCTTAAATCAATCGTAGTCAGTTTGTCACAGTTTTGGAATGCTCCCTGAAAAGAAGTAAACTGTGCGGCTTCTTCCGCGGTTGGCATGACAACTTCTGTCAGCGCCTTGCAGTTCATAAAAGCTCCGTTGCTTGTGAAGCCGGCACTAACATAGAGCGACGTGTTTTCGGCAATTTGTGTACTGCTCAGGTCCAGTTTGGTCAGACTGGTATTACTTCCTCCAAAAACGTTCGTGCCCAGAGCATTTTTTAGTTGGCTGAAAGCATAGGTATCCCATTCGCCGGTTAGCTTGAGCGAGGTCTCTGTTTTCAGTGATGACGGGATGTTTTCGCTGGATACTTCCAAAGCATCTTGTGCACAGACGAGCTGTGCACAAGAAGTAAGGAGTACGAAAGAAAAGATCCCTTTGAATATTTCTTTCATAATATTCCGTATTAAAAGGTTCAGTTTGCGGATTATTTGGCAAACTTGCTGGTGAAGGCCTTGCCGTCAACAACAAATTTGGCAATGTAAGTGCCCTGAGGCAGTGAAGAGATGTTCCAGCTTGATTCAGAAGCTGAAAGAATCATCACGGCAGCACCCTGCAGGTTGTAGATAGTGGCAGATGTCAGTCGGCCTTCAGTCTGCAGAGATACAACAGAACCGTTGATGCTGATTTCAGTGTCCTGAGCAACGGCGTCACTGATTGAGGTAGTGATTTCATCCTGCGGACAGTTAATCAGAGTCGGTTTCAGTTTATAGGCAGTCTGAAGCTGGTCGTACAGTGTTTCGTCACCCAGCTGTCCGCCGCGGTTACATCCCCAGCCCCAGATATCTCCATCGGTAGTAACCACCATGGTGTAGTTCTGACCGCTGGCTACATAATCCATTTTCAGGCTTGATTTCAAAGACGGGCTTACCGGAGTGGTCATGAATGGAATTCCTGTGTTTCCGTTTCCTAAACCTTTGCCGTCACCCAGGGCGCCGTCGGTATTGGAACCGAACATCCAAACCTTGTCGATAACACCGTCGGTACCGGTTGATACGCTCATGGTGTTTTCGCATCCTGAAATAGAGATGACATTGCCGGTGATGGCAGTTACCTGAGTTGGCTCAGTAATCTGAGAAACAGTTACCACACCTTCTTCGTCTGTTTCGGTATTCAAACCGAGCAGGTTGGCGCTGTTGTCACCCCATGCCCACATGGTACCGTCGTTCTTGACACCGTATGCGCGGTAGTCGATCATGCATACATAGCTCCAGTCGTTGGCATTGCCCAAACGTACCGGAGTAGCCTGGCGACCCTTGTAGCCGAATACTTCGCCTCTCATGTTGCCGCCCCAGCCCCAAAGACTGCCGTCATTCTTGATGGCGATTACAGAAGAAGAACCAACGGCTACCTGCTTCCAGTCTGTGTCGGTACCGATCTGTACGGGAACGATCTGGGTCTGGATATTACCGATACCCAATTGAGCAGAAGTGTTCTGTCCCCATCCCCACAGAGTACCGTCTGACTTGATGGCAAAAGCAGTGTATCCCCAGAAACGGGTGCAGGCAACGTCTACCCAGTTGTTGTCGGTGCCGATGCGGGTCAGTACTTTATGACCGATTCCGTCACCGGTTCCCTGGATACCGCTTTCTGCGCTACCGGCAGCCCACAGAGAGCCGTCCTCGGCCAGGAAGAAAGCATAAGCCTTACCGCCGGCTACCTTTTTCCACTTCAAATCTCCGTTGGTCAGAGTTGGCATGGCACTGCGCTCCTTAATACCGTTTCCGGCCTGTCCGAGCTCGTTCCATCCCCAGGCCCACAGAGAACCGTCATTACGTACGGCATAGGTTGTGGCATCACCGGTGTTGACATACTTCCAAACATAGTCTTCTGCGTTTGCCAAGCTGGCTCCGGCAAACAAGGCACAGCAAGCCAATGACATGATTTTTGTAAACTTTTTCATACGCTTCAATATTTAAAGGTTTAAATAATACTTATTTGTTGGCCAGGAACTTTGAGGCTCCAATAACTTTTCCGGCTTTCAGATAGCGCACCAGATAAACTCCTTCTGAGAGCTGGAGTTGGGCGGTCTGCTCTGCTCCGTTGAGTGAAGTGCGGTAGATGATGTTACCGGCTACATTATATACAGTAGCCTCGTCGGCATCTGCGCAGCTCATGGTCAATATGCCCTGATTGTAGGCAGCCTTGCTTGGCTTCAGTTCTGTGTCGGCAATGCCGGAAGCACCTCCGGTTTTGGTGTCAATAACCGGACAGATCATGAAAGACGCACCGATTGGACCTCCAAAGTAATTGATCGGCCACTTGTAACCGCTGGTACTTTCTGTACCTGAGTCAAAGTAACAGAATGAGTTGTGGGCAAGCAGGTTTCCGGCTGATGCCTCGTCCATCTCGGTAGGCTTGATGTCAATCAGCATTCTGAAATCTTCTGTATTCGGATCTTCACTGAAACCGGAAATGGTTACAAAGAAGAACGGCTTGTCGCTTATGGTCAGCGGAGTGGTCAGTTTGAATTCAGCAACGGCAGCTTTCTTCAGTTTGGTGTCGGTAGTCAGCTTGATGTCTTTCATCGGCAGGTTTACTGCTTCCAGAGGCAGACCGTTGAGAACCATCTCTCCGTCTCCGAAGTCCATCGGATACCATACCTGCATCAGCAGCTTGGCATCTTCGGCAAACTTGCTGGGCACGTCCGGAAGATAAACACGCACAGCGTTCAGGCTGGCATCCGGATGGGCAATCATAAACAGGTTACCGTAACCCTTCAGTTTCATGTTGTTGGTTCCGCCGAGATAACCGCCTGCACCTCCGTTCAGCATCAGGGCTGCAAGTACGGATGTGGTTGAAGGATCTTCCGTGTCCGTACCCAAATTCAGCATGTTGGAAGTACAGATTTCGCCGACACCGCCCACCTTGATTTTTCCTTCGGCAGTGTATGTGTGCTCAGCGCCGCTCTCATCCTTGATGGTCATGGTCGGGAATTCATAGATACCCGGAGTGCTGTAAGTAGCATCGGCATCCTGAGTTTCCATTTCGGTTGTTTCGCTTCCCGGAATAAACCAATGATAGTCGGTTGCTGTTGTGGTAGAGGCGTCGATGTAAGAAACAATCTCTCCAATCGGAGCCCACATGTAAGCGTCACCATTGATATTCTTGTTGAACGAAAGGAAATTGCAACATGCATTGTCGTCCTTGCTGATCATACCCATATTTTTCAGACCAATAGGATAGGCGTATGATACGCCGGAAGTGTTGCGGGTTGCAACTTTGGCAGATGAAACCACTTTGGCCGGCTCGGAAACGACCGCCTTTACATCTGCTTTCCACTGTGCCTGTGCTGATACCGCCAATAGGCCGGAAAAAGCACATAAGGTAAAGATTTGTTTTTTCATTTCTTGATTATTTATTGAGTAACTAATTTCGGAATTGTAATGGCAGGAACAGGTAATGCAGCTTCTTTCAGAATCAGCCACATCTTGGAGTCTGAGGCAGAAACAATGTAATACATTCCGTTTCTGTAAACCACGGATACGCCTTCAGAATCAAAGAAGATTCCCTTGATCTTCTTGAAGAAGATATTTCTGTTCAGCGTATTGGCCGGAGTTCCGTTTCGGATGCCTTCCACGAAGATGACCTGGTCGGCGTCAATCGGTTCGTTGCGTTTGATGGTGAAGTTTCCCCATTCAGCCAGACCGTATTCATTGTTCACGATACAGCTCATTGAGTTTAGTGTCTGAGTCTCCTGTTCGCGACTGATTTCTGTAACCTGGTTGTCGGTGTTTACCTTATATTTCAGAGTCTCTACCTGACCTTGGGTATTCATAAAGAACTCCATACGCTTCCATTCCGGAAAGTCCTTTGCAAACTCTACCAGTTGCAGCGTGGCCGAAGCACTGGCGCCCTGCATGGTCAGATAAGGAGTGCTTAGCAGTTTCTGCACAGTCTGTCCCACATTGAACGGGCTGGTTGCCACCTCGTTCAGGGTTATCTGGCCGTCTTCGGTTGTAAATACCTGCTTGTTGTTGTCCCAGATCATTTTGCTGACACTCTGTCCGCCTACCTGTACCGGAGTGCTAAAGGTGAATCCGTTTTCGGAGAAGCTTACCGGAATGTTCTGGAAATTCTCATCACTGCTCAACACTTCCAGACTCTTGCCTTCTGCTCCCAGGAAGATTCCTACCTGACTGTTGTTGCTTCCGCACAGAGCATGGAAAAACGAAATGTCTTTTCCGGCATCGACATCGAGGTTGCTTTGCAGACGGATGTGCTGGATTTCACCTTGTGGGGCCCGTGCCATCTTAAACATCGAACCGGATTTGCGGCCTTTCAGATATAAGGTGTCTTCGCCGACCTTAGAGATGATAAATTCAAATTCACCTCCCTTACCGGTTCCCTGAGGAGCCTGTGAGGGGTCGGCCAGATCGTGCAAAATGGAGTAAGTGTCAAAAGACAATACCGGTCCTTCGGCATTTACGATTTTGTAGGTCGAAGTGGAGGTGGCTCCTTCGGCATTTTCCATAGATACATATCCGTCTTTGAACTTCATGACGTAGTTTACGGTTGAGCCGTTTGACGGAGTATAATCAAAGCGCCATCCGAAATCGGAGTCCTGTAATTTCTGGTCGCATTCGGCCATCATTTTTTCGATGCGTTGGGTTGCGTTCAGATCAAACACATCTTCTATTTCGTTCTTGCAGCTTCCGGTAAGCAAAGCCAGAGCTGTTACCGGAAGAGCAACTTTTAAAATATGCTTCATATTACTGTTCTTCTTGATCTTTGGATTATTTACTGGGCTGCCGCGTCAATGGCAGCAACGACTGATTTCTGGAATTTCACCATATCAATGCCCCAATTGGTCTTCATATAGCTCTTGACGATGCTTTCCTTCTTGCGCAATGCTTCTTTGGCCTCTGTGTTGTTGACGTTCTCAATCATCGCGTTCCAGTCTTCAGGAGTATTGGTCAGCATGATGGAAACCATTTCCACAAAATCTTCTTCAGCCTTGGAAGAGGCGTAGGCTGTGATGAATCCCTTGTTGCGTGCCATCTCGTCGTTCATATTTCCCCATGAAGAAGTGTAGTCAGGAGTGATCTTCTTGAATTCCGGATCGAACTCGATGTTCTGATGCAGAATATGGGCAAACTCATGATGCATCACGTGAGCGTAGGACTGGATCTGTGCCTTCTGGAAATTAAACTCATTAATAGAGTAGAGCACAATCTGGCGTCCTCCTTCGGCTGTACCCTCGGTGGTGCTGCCGTCGTCGTTGTAACTGGGACTTCCCACCAGCAGAATCTGCTTGGGGATGTAGGAGCGGAGTGTCTTCGCGCCCACCTCGGCGGTGTAAGTATCAATCCAAACCTTTTTGATCATACTCAGGAATGGAACCACCTGACTTTCTTTAGGTGGCACCAGATTCTTGATCATGTCGCCTTGTGAGGCATCTCCCTGATTCCAGCGGTAGATAACTTCTACGTTGAACGGCACGGTGTATTCGTCATAGATATACTTATCGGTTTCGCTCAGTGCATCATAGTCAAATTCCGGGATTGTAATGTTCGAAGTGCCCAGATCTTCACTGTCGCAGGCTGTCAGAAACGACAGGCACAAAATGAATGCTATAATATTTTTCATTGTCTTTCAATCTTTAATATGAGATGATGACGGATTATTATCTTGGATTAGCTTCTATTCCATAAGAAATAACTTCTTCCGGAATCTGTACGGCGCGTCGCAGATCGCGGCGGACAAGTACATCCTCGGCACCTGTCTGATAAGCTTTATGGGTTACTTCGATGTCGAATCTCTTGATGTCGAACCATCTTCCGCCTTCCATTACCTGTTCTCTTCTTCTGAGATCGACGGCACAGTTTACAAAGGCCATCTGTGCGGCGCTCATCTCGCTTTCATAGAAAGGATGAAGAGGAGCAAAGTTTTTATAGAAATCCTCTACAGAGGTTCTGGTAATCGGGTTCAGGGAAGCATTGTAGTCTTTGATCTTATTGCTCAGGAACAGTTCGATATCCTTGCAGGCTTCGTCATAGCGGTTGGCCATGGCCAAGGCTTCGATACGGTCGCAGACCACTTCGTCGTTTGTGAAAAGAGGCACCATCAGATAGTACACGGCCGAGTTGGAGTTGACACCGTCAGACTTCGGATAAGCTTTCCACTTCATCATGGTGATGGCTTCGCTGGAAACGGTATAAGTTTCCGTACGGTAGGCCCAAGCCTGTTTGGCCAGATTCTTGGTGTTTCCGAACAGCTCGCTTTTCACTGTAGAAGAGAAACCGTAACGATAGAAAGACTGGTCTCTTGCAAAGAGGGATACGGTGGATGAAAGCAGAATGTTGGCACTCTCCTGCACCGATGTATAGTTTTTTTCTCTGTTTGCCGAGGTCATGGCGCTGTAGGTGTTCCAGTTTCTCAGTGAAGGACTGTCGCCCAAAGCCTCGTTGGCTGCGTTGATTGCTTTCTCCCATTCACCGATATACAGATAGAAGCGGCAGGCAAAAGCCTGTGCTGCCTCGTAGGTAAAGTGATATTTAGGAGTTTCGCCATAGGCCTTGTTGGAAATGAGCGGAAGTCCTTCTTCCAGATCCTTGCGAATCTTTTCGTAAGTCTCCTTTACAGAGATACGCTCGTAGTGGCCGAACACTTCTTTTTCCGGTTCGGTGACATAAGGAACACCCAAATCGGTGGCAGCGGTAGTCGGATTATAGTGCTGCGCGAATACATTGACCAGCATGAAGTGATTGTAGGCACGGCACACCAGTGCTTCACCCTTTTGAACCGAGCAGTCGGTTCCTTCGGCCTCGAGTTTCTCGATAGCTTCCAGAGCATGATTGGCAGCGGCAATAGCTTCATAGCTGGCCATCCAGAAGTAGTTCGGACTGTCCTGATAGGTCATGTCGATATCTTGCCAGAAGAAAGCCTGCTGATTGGCTCTGTTCCAATCCGGTTGTACATAAGGGTCCAGAGTATTGCCGCGGTCGGTCACGTTGTCCGACATGGATTCTGCAAAGAAGATGCAATTGCCGCTGGGGTAGGCCGAAACCAGCAGTTCGGAAATGGCTTCCGGAGAGTCCAAAGTCGTACGGTTGTCGGGTACTACATCCAGGAAGTCGTTACATGCACTGAACAGTGCTCCTGCCGCAAGGGCTAACAGATATTGAAACTTATATATTTTTCTCATTTTGTTCTTGAATAATTTTGTTCTTAGAAACTAGTTCTGATAGAGAAGGTAACCTGTCTTGGAATTGGCAGAGCCACACCACCGCTTTGGAAGAATTCCGGATCCTGTCCGTTCAGCTTCTTGTCGGCATAGATGAGCCACAGGTTAGAGGCAACCATCTTGAGCTGGAGGTTGTTGATTCCAATCTTTTTCATCCAGTTTCCAGCAAAGTCATAGCTCAGACTGACTTCTTTCAGTTTCAGGAAGCCGCCGTTTGCCACTCGGATATCCGAATAGTTGTAGGCATTATAGGCAATATCCAGATTGTCGATGGTGGCATACTGATAGGATGACGGGATTACCGGTACATTGGTATATTGCTCGTCACCCGGTTTCATCCATCGGTTCTTCAGTTCCTTCGGCATGGTTGTATAGTCTCCGTAAGTTGCTGAGAAGTCCGGATCGAGTCTCACCTTGTTTCCTCCCTGATAAGTCAGGAAGAAGCTGAAGGCCCATCTCTTGTACTTGAACTGGTTGTCGATACCTCCGGTTACGGTCGGGTCAACAGAGCCTTCATATTTCAGATACGTATGGTCTGTGCTTTGGAAATTGATTTCCGTGCTGGTGAGTTGTCCCTTTTCGTTGATGAATGTCGGGATACCCTCTTCGTTCAGTCCCTGGAACTGCAAGGAGAACAGGCTTCGTACCGGATAACCCTGCAGAGGAGCACCCTCGGCAGCCATCAGGTAGAAGATGCTGTTTGTTGAAGTCAGGTTTGTCACTTCATTGCGGTTGAACGCAAAGGTCACATTGGTGGTCCATGAGAAATCCTTTCTCTCGATATTTTTGGTATTTAAGGTAAATTCGATACCCCATGACTTCATGTTCGCATAATTGGCATATTTCCATTTCTGTCCGCCCATACCGCTGGTCTTGATCAGACCAATCAGGTCGAATCCCTTTCGGCTGTAGATGTCGGAGCTCAGACTGATTCGGTTTCTGAGGAAGCCGATGTCGAAACCTACGTTTGTTTCATACTGCTTTTCCCAGGTCAGTTCCGAGTTCTGCAAGGACTCGATATAGATTTGTGATTCCTGATAACCGTCATCGCCACGGAAGGATGTGTTGTTGCGGAATACGGCTAAAGCGTTGTCGGCTGGTCCCATAGTGGCGGTCAGACCGTAAGTGGCGCGCACGGAGAGGGTAGTCAGCGTATTCTGGTATCTCAGGAATTCCTCTTCCAGAATGTTCCAGGAACCGGAAATGTTCCAGGTAGGCAACCAGCGGGCGTCGCGTGATCTTCCCAGACGGTTGGAACCGTCCATACGTCCGGTCAGGTTCAGGGTGTAGCGTCCTTTGAAAGAGAAACTACCGGTTGCAAAGAAGGCCACAAAACGGTCGTAGTATTCAGAAAGACCATAATACTGGTTTCCGCCGAGGAGCAGCTGCTGGATGATGCGGTAGTCAACGAACGGAGTACCTCCGCGGTCCCACTGATATCCGTATCCGTTGTTAAAGCCAGACTGACGGTCGGCATACTTGATTTCAGAACCGGCCATCAGGTTGAACGGATGCTCCTCAAAGAGCAGACGGTTATAGTTTCCGGAGAAACGGGCATAATAGCTTTTCAGAATATTGTTTGTGGTGTTGTAGAAACCACCCTTAGGCATGACAACTTCCGGCACGGCATCCGGATTGTCCGGGTCGCGGTACAGGAACTTGTTGTTTTCGCGGATCGTCGCATCTCCGGCAGCGCGGTAGGCCATGGCCAGATTGGATTCACCCATGATTTTGTGTTCCTGAGTGGATTTTACATAACGGAAGGCTCCGATAGCGCTCAGCTCCAGTCCTTTCACCGGCTTGTAGTTCAGTTCCATCTGATATTTCATATCCGTCATGTCCAGATCAATGTAATTATTGGCCGATTCGTCCAGAATATTGAACGGCGCATAGTTCATGATGTAGGTTTCGTCCGGACTCATGGTACGGCTGGTATTGAGCGCGTAGCTGAACGGGTTGATGTCAAAGTCGCGTGAATATTCTCCGTTTACCGGATCCACCGTGCGGTCCAGAGTTCCCGGAGCAGTCTGGTTACGTACCGAACCGCTGGTGTTGACATTCAGGGTAAGCCACTTGCTGATCTGATATGAGGCATTCATGTTGGCAGTGAAGCGGCGTACGCGATCGGATACCGTCCATCCCGGATCGTCCAAAAAGCTGAGCGAAGCATAGTAGTTTCCTTTATCCGTTCCTGATGACAGGCTCAGTGAGTTGTTGCTCTGTATGGTCGGACGGAAAAGAACCTTAAACCAGTTGGTATTTCGCATTTCGGCCTGTTGCAGGTAAGCCATCTTGGCAGCCTGTGTATTGGCCAATTCTCCTTTATAAATCAAATCATTCATCAGATAGAACACACCGCCATTGCTGGTGCGTGCCATCTTGGAGTGGTTGAACCAGCCCTTGTCTTCCCTCAAATCCGCAACTAAGCTCTTCAGCGTCCTTCTTGCGTCTAAACGTCCTCT
>OGFG01000212.1_pt1 | contig 71802 bp, 67 predicted proteins | sample 1570761 | NCBI WGS metagenome assembly OGFG01 (sample SAMEA2581938, study PRJEB24529) | metagenome | biome: Human gut stool | place: China | collected 2011
AGGTTGGCTCAGAAGCAGCCATCCTTTAAAGAGTGCGTAACAGCTCACTAGTCGAGTGACCCTGCGCCGAAAATGTACCGGGGCTAAGCCTGATACCGAAACTGCGGATTGTAGGAAACTATAGTGGTAGGGGAGCGTTGTATACGAGCAGAAGCCGTACCGTGAGGAGCGGTGGATTGTATAGAAGTGAGAATGCCGGTGTGAGTAGCGAGATGTAGGTGAGAATCCTACACACCGAAAGCCCAAGGATTCCAGGGGAAGGTTCGTCCGCCCTGGGTAAGTCGGGACCTAAGGCGAGGCCGAAAGGCGTAGTGGATGGAAAGCAGGCGAAAGATTCCTGCACCCGTATATGGAGCGAAGGAGTGACGGAGACGGATAGTGTGACCCTCTTAATGGATTGAGGGCGAAGCGAAGCGGCTGGTTACCAGGCAAATCCGGTAACCGAAAAGGCTAGAGCGTGACAGGTAAGCGAAATCTTAGGAAAGTAGCGAAGCACATGATGACGGCTTCCAGGAAAAGCTTCTGGCAATGCATATGCGGCCCGTACCAAAACCGACACAGGTGGGCAGGGAGAGAATCCCGAGGTGAGCGAGAGAACTGTTGCCAAGGAACTCGGCAAAATGACTCCGTAAGTTAGCGAGAAGGAGTGCTTAAGCAATTAAGCCGCAGTGAAGAGGCCCAAGCGACTGTTTAACTAAAACACAGCTCTCTGCGAAGTCGCAAGACGAAGTATAGGGGGTGACACCTGCCCGGTGCTGGAAGGTTAAGAGGATCTGTTAAGAGCGATCTGAAGCAGTGATCCGAAGCCCCAGTGAACGGCGGCCGTAACTATAACGGTCCTAAGGTAGCGAAATTCCTTGTCAGGTAAGTTCTGACCCGCACGAAAGGTGTAACGATTTGGGCGCTGTCTCGGCAGCAGACTCGGTGAAATCTTAGTACCTGTGAAAATGCAGGTTACCCGCAACTAGACGGAAAGACCCCATGGAGCTTTACTGCAGCCTGATATTGAATTCTGGTCATACATGTACAGGATAGGTGGGAGACAAAGAGACGTGCACGCCAGTGTACGAGGAGTCGTCGTTGGGATACCACTCTTGTGTGACCGGGGTTCTAACCTGGTATCGAGAACAGGTACGGGGAGAGTGTCAGGTGGGCAGTTTGACTGGGGCGGTCGCCTCCCAAAGAGTAACGGAGGCGCCCAAAGGTACGCTCAGATTGGATGGAAACCAATCGTCGAGTGCAATTGCAGAAGCGTGCTTGACTGTGAGACAAACAAGTCGAACAGGGACGAAAGTCGGGAATAGTGATCCGGCGGTGCCGAATGGAAGGGCCGTCGCTCAACGGATAAAAGCTACCCTGGGGATAACAGGCTGATCTCGCCCAAGAGTTCACATCGACGGCGAGGTTTGGCACCTCGATGTCGGCTCATCGCATCCTGGAGCTGAAGTCGGTTCCAAGGGTTGGGCTGTTCGCCCATTAAAGCGGTACGCGAGCTGGGTTCAGAACGTCGTGAGACAGTTCGGTCCTTATCTATCGCAGGCGTAAGATATTTGAAGAGTGCTGTCCTTAGTACGAGAGGACCAGGATGGACATACCAATGGTGTATCAGTTGTCTCACCAGAGGCACGGCTGAGTAGCTAAGTATGGATTGGATAAACGCTGAAAGCATCTAAGTGTGAAGCCAACTCTAAGATAAGATATCTCATATCGTAAGGTAGTAAGATTCCATAAAGACTATGTGGTTGATAGGTTGGAGGTGTAAGTGTAGCGATACATTGAGCTGACCAATACTAATAAATCGAGGGCTTAACCACTAATATTAAAAGAGGTTTACAAATAATTCTTCTATGTATTTTTGAGTGTGCTTTAAATTTTATTAAGGAATTAATAAATTTTTAAAAATATTTGGAAATACTATTTACAAATTATAAATTTAATGGTATTATATCAAATATGAAAAGCAGACATTACTTTTCTGGTGATTATTACTAAGAGGAAATACCTGTTCCCATTCCGAACACAGAAGTCAAGCTCTTAAGTGCCGACAATACCTACGAGTTACCTTGTTGGAAAGATAGGTTGTCGCCAGATTTTATATATTCCTCGTTAGCTCAGTCGGTAGAGCGCTCGGCTGTTAACCGATAGGTCGTCCGTTCAAGTCGGACACGAGGAGCCATAATAATCTGAAATCTAGCAATAGATATTCAGATTATTTTTTATTAAATTTAAGTAATTCGACTATTTACAATAAAAAAACTATAAAGATTTGTTATATAATAAGTCTATTATGACAGAGGCGAGTGTTTATGAAGAAAATATGTGATATATGTAGAGCATCTTTTGAGACTAAAGGTTCTACAAGAATTATTGTTATGACTGTAGTGCAGATTCAACAAGAAATATATATGAAACACGAAAACATTAAAAGACTATTTTATTTAGAAGTGTGAAATTACATGGTATAAAAATATAAAAAACAACCAGTCGAGTTTCGACCGGTTGCCTGGGTTTTAGGAACTAACATACATTAGCTCGGGTTCAAGGCTGTTACCACGTCAGCAATGCTGTCAAAAGTTTCTTTGTTGGTGAGCATCTCATGGATGGAGAAGCCAATCTTCTCAGTTTCAATAAAAGATTTTGCGTCATCAACAGAGAAGCCTCTTTGGTCAAGCTGGCGAAGAAGTTCACCATACTGCTTTATTGCATTAATTGCCCTGTTCAATGTTTGGACACTCTTATCCTGCCGGCTTGAGGCGGAATTTTGAATGCCCACCTTGGGAGTTACAATCTGCTCAAAAGGTGTAACTTCAACAGAAGACTGTTGCTTCTGCGTAACCGGTTTAGAAATCGCTTTATCAGCAGGTTCGCCTTCAAGAGCTTCTTTGTCCTGAATGTCATTACTGGAGTCATCCACAGTCTGTTTACCGTCAATATATTCAGGAAAATCTGTGGGTTTAAGTCCAGCAAAGGGAGTATATCCGCCATTAGGCTTGTCATTGTTCTCTTGATTGGAGACCGAATCATTCAAATGCTGAAGCATATGCCCAAGTTCAGGAGCAAGATCAATAAGGAAACTACGTGTGTAAGTGGAACATTTGAAGTTAGCAAATACACTTTTAATCTCTTCCTCATTGCCACTCAGCAGTTTCGAAGCATTATTGGAATCCATTCTACTGGCATTTATGCATGCAATGTACATGACAATAGGATGCCAAAATTTTTGAGAAATTGCATTAAGCTCATTTGAGCATTTAAGCAGAACAGATGGTTCAATTTTGCAGAAATCAGGGTGTTTCTCCTGATAGCCATTGAACATGAAAGTGACCAACTGAGGAATATCATATTTGGATATGAATTCTTTTGTTACATTATGCTTATTGTTTGTGAAACCAAAAATATTCAAAACTCTTTCGGTTTCTGCGGAAATGTCTTTTTTAGAAGTCAAATCCACGTTAAGCTTCAATAACATGTTGAAAACATCCTTAAAATCTGATTTCCTCGTGGTTTCAATTGCCGGATAGTTCGACAAAAGGTATGCCAATGCATCCTGAAGTGCTTTGCCATTTAACTTCCGCACCGGTGCAGTATCTGTTGTAGTACTGATGTTATCAGTGTCTACAGAATCAACAACTGATGTTGCGTTAGCTTTTTTGGCAGCTTTTTTCATTAATGCTGCCTGGTAATCCTTTTTGGTGGTAGCAGCGTTCTTTTTAGAGTTTTTCATATAAGTTCCTCCATTTTGAATAAACCCAAAAAATAGTATCGGACACTTATATTATACCACATTTTACATAATAGGTCAACGATTATAATTTTTTGGGGATTTTTAAAAATCTATCTCCATCAACTTTTAAGTCAATCCATTTATAAGTGATATATATTTAAAGTGCCAGAAATCCTATTTTTCAATACTAAAATTCGTTTTTGTTGTGATTTCTTTTGTAAAACTTCCATCATAAATAATAGAGCCAGAAACGTCATCTTTTAAAGGAATAGCGATTTTTACGGTCGCAACATAATTTTCTCCAAGAATATTTTTGATATGAATTTTAAAAGTAATATTTCCAGAAATAGAAGTTAAATCAATACTTGCTCTTTTTAATAGAGAACCATTATAAACCAAAGGATTTTCAATATCTGAAACTAGATAATTGCTTTTGATTAAATTCATATATTCTAATGTAATAGGATTCGACGCGTCAGAATATATTTGTGGTTTTGAGTAATCTAATGTTTCTGCTGATGAAATGTCATATGAATTATTTATACTATTAGATAAATTTGTATTTAAACTTGTTGTTTCAACATTATCATTGGTATCAGTTATTTCTGTGCTTATAGTATTGTTTATTATATTAGATTTTGAATTTACTTTTGCAGGCTCTAAAACTTGATAATTTAATCTATCTGTAATTAAATTTTCTGTTTCTAAGTTAAATTTTCCAAATTCAAATAGATTTTTGTAGTGAAGATTAGGAGTTCCAACATTTAAAGAATCAAATTTTACATTATCTATATACAACTCTTTAATAGTGTTTTGACCCTTATTATTAGCATTACCAGAAATATATAGTGCAATATCTGTAAATTGGTAAACATTTAAATTCCACATTGACTTTTTCGTTTCATTGTTTGTCGCATTTGCAGAGCTGTATAAATAAATTTTATCAATAGAAAATGTTTGCTTAGAATTTAAAGAAGCCATGTCTGCAATAGTATTTTCTAAGGCTACTTTTCTTTGTGCATCTGTATAATTGATTTTTATTAAAACTGAAAGAAGTATAACAAGTAGCATAAAAACAATAAATTTTAAAATTTTTTTACTTTTCTTAGGTGATGAATTTTTCATATAATTTCCTTACATAAAAATATTTAGGTTTTAAGATTTACCCATAAACTAGTATTAATATTATAATTGGAAAATAGAAAAAATGCAATAAAAATATTTGGCAAATTTGTCGCATTTTGATTGTGAAATTGCGGTGAAAGATTAAAAAAAGTATTGCAATGTTATTCTGTTTATGATAGCATAATAACAGAAACGAAACATTCCCTACGTGGTACGTGTAGAAAGGAATTTTAGAACCAACAAATTCTAAAAGGGAGTCCGCCTTTAAATGTGGCGTGTAGGCTTAGGTTATAAACTTAAGAAACCCAGGAACATTTAACAAGACACCCACCTGCTGGTTGCAGGTCCTTAAAATTTCATTCGGCTTACGGCTAATGTGGGGCGATTTCTATAGTAAATTTAAAGCATCACTTAATTCGAGTGGTGCTTTTGTTTGGTGCGCGCATGGGCAGCAACTTACAACGCTGTCAACTTATAGCAACATATATAAGAGTTGCAATAAGTGCTTTACAAGAAAAATGAAATTTACAGATTATGTATGGTACCAAATAATGCAGAAGGGAAAACTACAAGCTGAATATAAATATTTAAGCTGGATGGCTAAAGAATAAATATATTGATAGTATGCAAACTAAATATTGTTGCATTTTGGGGTAAGGGGGTATGTGTTAAAAATAAGATGAAACTATCAGCTTAAAAAATTATGTTGATTACAAACACATAAAATATCTTTAAGTTGACAGCATTTCGGTGGCGTGAGAGGACACTGAATAAAATAATTATTCAGTTCCTACTGGATTAAAAAAATTGACAATTATAGTAATAGAGAGTATAATATGTAACATTGTTTATAAATTCAATGTAGAAACAATTGTGTCTACACGAAAACAAGGAGGATTTTTGTATGTCGCAAGAACGGAATGAAAAAGCAATTAAAGGTTTGACAATAGTTGTAATGTTGCTATGTGTGAGTTATCTAATTCTTTTTTACAAAACACGGTTTTGGAACAATACTTTTATTGGAACAGTTGACTGTTCTTACTGTACTGTTGACGAGGCAGTAGAAAAAGTAAAACAGGGAACTAAAGAAATAAAATGTAATTTTTATTTTGATAATGACATGGTAGAACACCCAACTTATGATGAGATTGGATTAGTGCTTGAACCGAAAGATTTTAAAGAATTATTAAAAAAACAGCATTCAAATTTTCTGAGCAATAGAAATTACAATATAAATTATGTTTTACATTTTGATAGGAATATATTAAAACAATATTTTAAGGAGCTTCCAGAAATGAAAGCTGAAAATATGATTATTCCTCAAAATGCGCGAATAGTGTGGAATGGAAAAAATTTTAATATTGAACCAGAAAAATTGGGAAGACAGATTGATATTGAAAAAGCAGTCGATTTTGCTATAGCACAATTAAGCAATGGCGGAGGTGAAGTATATTTCACAATTATTACGGAGCATAAACCGGAGGTTACAACCGAAGATTTAGCAAGTAGAAAAGATTACTTAAATACCATTTTGAAGAGTTATCTCCGTTTTAAACTAAGTGATGGAAATGTGGTTATATTAAATCAAAATACCATAAAAACTTGGATAAAGGAAGATAAAAAATATGGCTACATTGTAGATGCAGAAAATGGAACTGATGAATTCATTAAGATGTTAGCTGAAAAAGTGGAAAGTGCAAATAAAAGGTCTCATTTAAATCAAAAACTTGATGAACAAGCTGAAAAAGAGGCTATCTACGAAGCTTTGGAACAAACTGGAACAGTAGATGTGGAAATGTTCTATATAAAGTGACAAAATAATAAAAATCCTATACAATGGGATATAGACGTTATCTAAACGGACTATTTCCCATTGATTTAATTTTATATCTTTAAAATTGTAAGGATATATGCTAGAATATTAATGGAGATTTTAATTAGTATACTAAAATTGTAATTTAGGAAGGAAATTGTAATGGCTGGAATTACAGAAACAAAAAATAGACTACCAAATGAATTTGTAAATAATTTATATGAAATGTTTACACCAGGAATGGTAGATAATATTTTTAGAGGAATAGCGGAAAAGCGACTAACTACGCTAAGAGTAAATACTCTAAAATATGATATACAAAGTTTAATGAAATATTTTAAAGAAATAAATATTAAATTTGAAAGAGTATTATGGTATAATGATGCTTTGATTATAAAAAATGCGAATGAAAAAGACATTCAAAAGCTTGAAATATATCAAAAAGGATATATTTATTTGCAAAGTTTATCTAGTATGGTGCCACCTCTTGTATTAAATCCTAAAGAAGGAGAAAATGTACTTGATTTAACTGCAGCTCCAGGTAGCAAAACTACTCAAATAGCAAGCTTAATGAACGGAAAAGGTCATATTTTAGCAAATGAATTGGATAAATTAAGATGTGAAAGGCTAAAATACAATGTACAAAGTCAAGGAGCAGAAATTGTAGATGTAATAAATGGAAGAGGAGAAAAAATTGGAGATTTATATCCAGAGCAATTTGATAAAGTTTTACTAGATACACCATGTAGTGGAGAAGGAAGATTTACAATATATAATGTTCAAAGTTATAAAACATGGTCGCCAAAAACTGTTAATGATTTAACAAAAATGCAAAGAAAATTACTCAAGAGTGCATTTAATGCTTTAAAACCAAATGGAACGTTAGTATATTCTACTTGTACATTAAACAAACAAGAAAATGAGGAAATTCTGCAATGGGCACTAGATAATTTTAATGTAAAATTATTACCAATAAATATTGAAATAAAAGAAGCGCTTCATGCTTTTAATGAGGGAATGAGCAAAGATTTGAATAAAGCGATAAGAATATTGCCTTCGAAAAATATGGAGGGATTTTTTGTATCAAAGTTTATTAAAGGAGAATGAGAGTTAAAATATAGACTACAGAAATTGCTTATTAGATTTTTAAATATAAATAAAAAAGAGAGGAAAGAAATAACATGAAAGACGAAATAATAGATTGCTTAGCTTATAATGGGAAAGTAAGTATAAAATGCATATCATCTAGAAAAATAGTGGAAAAAGCGAGGAAATTGCATGATTTAAGCCCAACAGCATCGGCTGCATTAGGAAGACTGCTTACAATAACTAGTATAATGGGTTATGAATTAAAAACAGAAGAAGCAAGCATAACTAATCAAATAAAAGGAAATGGACCAATAGGAATATTAACCGCAGTTGCAGACAGCAATGGAAATGTGAAAGGATATGTTGGCAATAGCAAGCTTGACTTACCACTAAGAGAAACAGATGGAAAATTGGATGTAGGCGGAGCCGTTGGAAAACAAGGAATGCTTTACATTATTAAAGACCTTGGAATTGGAAAGCCATATGTTGGAATGACTCCAATTGTTAGTGGTGAGATTGCCGAAGATTTTACAAATTATTTTGCAACATCAGAACAAACACCTACTGTAATTGCTTTAGGCGTATTAGTAGATAAGAATGGAATAAAATCAGCGGGAGGATATAAACTTTCTCTAATGCCAGATGCTGGTGAGGAAGAAATATCTAAAATAGAAGAACAAATAAAAAATATAGACCCTGTAAGCAGAATGTTAGATGAAAATAAGACTCTAGAAGAGATTGCAAAAATAGTTACGGGTGATGAAAACCTAAAAGTGTTAGAAAGAACAGAACCTAAATTTGAATGTAATTGCTCAAGAGAAAAATGTGAAAAAGGATTAATTGCAATAGGTAAAAAAGAGCTTGAAGACATTATTAAGGAAGAAGAGAAGATACAAATAGAGTGCAATTTCTGCAATTCGAAATACGTATTTACAAGAGAAGAGTTGCAAGAGATTGTTGCAAAAATGTAAGGTTAAGTTTCTTAAATCAAAGAAAGAATGCGATTAAAAATGAAAAAATTATTAATAGATAGTAGAGTTAGAAAAGTAGAATATGAATATTTAAGTAAATATTTTGATGTTATAAAAATTCCGTTATCTAATGATGTATATGAAGAGATTTCGGGACACAGTGATATTTTCTATTGTAAATTACAAAATAAAATTATATGTGCGCCAAACGCTCCGATAATAGAAAAAGAATTTATTGTTGGTAAAAACTTAGTTGAAAGAACATATCCATATGACGTTTCATATAATGCTTGTCAAATTGGAGATTTTATAATTGGAAGCAAATATACAGATTCAATGATAAGTACTAACATAACTGTTAAACAAGGATATACAAAATGTTCAATATGTGTAACAAGCAAAAATTCGTGTATTACATCAGATAGAGGAATAGATAAAATATTGAAAGGAAATGGAATAAATTCTGCTTTTATAGAAGAAAATAATATAAAATTATTAAAAAAAGATGGAAAATATTCAGATATGAAAGGATTTATTGGTGGAGCAAGTTTTGTATTTGACAATAAATTTGTTTTATTTGGAGATATTGAAAATTTAGAAAGCAAAGAAAAAATAATCGAACATTTGAAAAAATATGAGTTGGAATTAGTAGATTTTAAAGGATTAGAAGTAAATGACTATGGTGGTGTGATTATTTATTAATATTTTAAAAATATTCAAAAAATTAGTTGAAAAATATAGGATTTAGTATTAAAATATTTACGATGAAATTTTATAACAAAAGGAAAGGAAGAATTTTATATGAGTAAGAAAATTTGTGTATCAATTATTATTGCACTAATTATGATTGTAACACTTGCAACAAGCGTGTTAGCTGCAAATGAAGATGTAACACTTGTGAAAGTAAAAGATAATGTATGTACAATTAAATTAGGCAAAGATGGAGAGGTTATAAAACAACTTATCTCTGTAGATAATGAAAAGAAAGAAGTAACATTGCAAATTGATGTAAAAAACTTAAAAAGCAAGGAAGAAAAAACTAAACCAACTGAAATGTTTTTGGTTATAGATGATTCTAAGAGTATGTCAGACAATACTTTAACTAGTGGAAAAACAAGAAAAGAAGCGGTTTTTACAGCTGCAAAAACTTTGGCAGAACAAATATTAAAAGAACAACCTAGCACGAAAATAGGTGTCGTAAGCTTTTCTTCAAACTCTGAAATATCAAAAGAAGGAACATTAGAAGATGCAAAGCTCATAATTGAACCAAGTAATAAAATAGATGAAATTACATCAGCAATAGATAATATTCAAACTACTGGTGGCAGAACAAATATTGATGCCGGTTTACAAACAGCCAAGGCTCATTTTAGCACAGAAACAACATTAAACAAGTATTTGATATTATTAACAGATGGAGTTCCAAATAACTCAGTTGGAACATCATTAACATATTCAGGAAATACTGCAAAAAATACAAAAGCAACATTAAAATCTATTCAAGATAGTGGAATAAACATAATAACTGTTATGACTGGTGTAAATTCAACATATCAACCAGATCCAGATGGAACTTCATCTGCAGAAGCGGCTGGAAAAACATATAAAGATTTAGCCGAAGAAATATTTGGAACTCAAGAAAGCCCAACATATGGCAAATTCTACTATGTATTGGATGAATCTGTTGAAAACACAATAACAAAGGACGTTTACCAAGACGTGAGTGTTGTAATTGAGAATGAAATAAAAGATATTACTGTAGTAGATTATTTTCCACTAAATATAGTAGAAAACTACGATTTTGAAATATTTGAAGAAGCAAATATTGGAACTGTAACACCAACTGTTGATACGAAAAATAACAGTATTATATGGAAAATAACTACACTAAAGGCAGGAGAGACAGCATCTTTTAAATACAAATTAAAATTAAAAGAAAAATTTAATGAAAAAATAATAAATGTTGAAACCCCAACAAATCAAAAAGTTGATGTGGAATATACAGGAACAGATGGTACAAATAAGAAGGCAACATCAGATGTAACACCATCAATAATGCTAAAAAAAGATGTCACTCCAGAACCAAAGCCAGAAGAGCCTAAGGACAATTCTATTGCTCCAAATCCAATACCACAAACAGGAGATAACCTTGCATTTGTTGTACTTGGAATGGTAGTTTTAGCAGTTGGACTAGTAATATATATAAAGAAACGTTAATTAGTATACAAAGAGTTTAAAGAATCTAATTCATATTTTTAAAACGAGACTGGAAATGTGCATTGAGTGGTCTGAAAGAGCCTCGGCCAAACATGACGTGTCGAGGCTTTATAAAATATGAATTAGTTTTTTATAAGGTTACTAAATTTTTATTCTGAAAGTTCGTACTCGATGTTTAATAACCTATTATATTTTGCAATTCTATCTGTTCTGCATGGAGCACCAGACTTTATTTGCCCTATATTTGTTGCAACTGCAATATCAGCAATTGTAGTATCTTCGGTTTCACCTGACCTGTGAGAAATAATTGCCTTATAGCCATTGGATTTTGCAAGTTCTATTGCATCAAGTGTTTCTGAGAGAGTTCCTATTTGGTTTGGCTTTATCAAAATGCAGTTAGCTATTCCTAAATCGATGCCCTTCTTTAGCCTTGAGACATTAGTTACAAATAAATCATCCCCTACTAGTTGAACTTTATTACCAAGTTTTTCGGTTAAAATTTTCCAACCATCCCAATCTTCTTCTGCAAGCCCATCTTCGATTGAAACTATTGGATAATTGTTTGTAAGATTATCTAAATAATCTATCATTTCATCTTTGGTTTTAAATTCGCCAGTTTTCCAGAATAGGTATCCATCTTTGCCTTGTTTTTTTGCTTCATCAAACATTTCGGTTGCCGCAACGTCTAAAGCTATTCCGATGTCTTGTTTTACTTTATAATTTGATTTCTCAATTGCTTCTACAATTAAGTCCAAAGCCTCTTCATGAGACTGCAAGTTAGGAGCAAAACCTCCTTCGTCGCCGACAGCTGTTGATAAATTTTTAGATTTTAATAATTTCTTTAAATTATGATAAACAGTGACTCCCATTTCAAGCTTTTCAGCAAAAGTTTTTCCACCAGATGGAACAATCATAAATTCTTGAATACTCAAATTATTATCTGAATGTTTTCCACCATTTAAAATATTCATCATAGGAGTAGGAAGAACATGAGCATTTACACCACCTATATACGAATAAAGAGGAGTACCAAGAGAATTACTGGCAGCTCTACAACAAGCTAAAGAAACTCCTAAAATTGCGTTTGCACCAAGGTTAGCCTTATTTGGTGTTTTGTCTAAGTCAATCAAGAAATTATCAATCTTTCGTTGATCATAAACATTCATTCCAATCATTTTTTTAGCAATTTTTGAATTAACATTTTCGACTGCATCTAGAACTCCTTTACCTGAATATCTGTTTTCGTCTTGGTCGCGAAGCTCAACCGCCTCAAAACTTCCAGTTGATGCACCAGAAGGAACTATGGCTAAACCTGAAAAACCGCCTTCTGTTACAACTTCTACTTGAACTGTCGGATTTCCTCTAGAATCTAATACTTCTAAAGCATGAACACTTTGAATTCCTAAATAATCTTTCATTAATCTATACCTCCAATAGTAATAGTATTAACAAGATTTGGAAAAAAATACAAAATTTTAAAAAATATACTTGACTTTAGAGAACATATGTTTTATAATAAGCACATGAAAAAATACCAGCAACTTAATTGCTGATATATTTGGTTGGGATGGTGTGATTCGAACACACGCATATCGGAGTCAGAGTCCGAGGCCTTACCGCTTGGCGACATCCCAATATGAAAGACTAATATATAATAGCACAAAAAAATATAAAAATCTAGTAAAAATAAAATTTTTTTATGGAATTTTCCAAAAAGGGTGAAACATGAACAGAGAAGCAATTTTAAATAAATATTCAAATGAAGAAGATAGACTATTCGTGGCAAAAATAATAGACAAAATAAATTTTGCAAAGACAAGAAATCAAATAGTAGCAACCGATTTTCTAGATATGTACCAAAATAAAATTGCCCAGGAAGTAATAAATATAGTAAAAGAACAAAATTATAAATTCTATTATGCTTGTGAAGAAGCAGAAAAAGTCATGCTTATTTTTTATCCAGATAAATATATGAATTTATTCGAAAATGAACGTTTTAATTATTCTCAATTTGTAAAACTAATCAGAATTAAATTACCAAACGAACTAAAAGGAACATATTCGCACAAAGACTATTTAAGTGGAATAATGAAGCTTGGAATAAAACGAGAAAAGTTGGGGGACATTCTTGTTTTTGAAGATGGTGCAGATATAGTTGCAAGCCTTGAAATATGTGAATATGTAGTAAACAATTTACAACAATTAACTAGATTTTCTAAAGCAACAATAACAGAATTAAATATTAAAGAGATAAGAGAGCCAAATGTGAAGAAAGAAGAAATTAGAATTGTTGTTGCTTCTTTAAGACTAGATGCAATAGTGGCAGAACTTGCAAAATGTTCAAGAAATGTCGCTAATGAGATAATAGAAAATCAGAGAGTATTTATTAATTATGAAAAAGAGTCTAGAAGTTCAAAATTACTAAGCGAGGGGGACGTTATAGTAATAAGAGGCAAAGGAAAGTTTATTGTAAAATTAATAAATGGAGAAACAAGAAAAGGCAAGTTATCAGTGACTATTGAACACTATATATAAAATTTTAATGTAAAGGGTTGAATTTTATAACTCACTTTGATATAGTTATAAAAAAACTGAGGAATATGTTTGAAAAATAATTACGATTTTTGCTACGACAAATTTCATTTAAAATGTGGTTACACACAACGAGTATGCGCCCTTGCCTTTTAAATTTTATTTTCCTTGCCAAAATTTAATTCTTTTCCAAACGGTGTCTTAAGGTGAGAAAGGATTGGAAATAAAAATGAGATTAGTTGAACCATGGATTAAAGTAGAAAATTTTGATGGTGTAAAAATCATGAAAAGAATTGAAAGAGCATGTAGAACATGTTATCGTTCAGAAGATAAAATAAGTGAAGAAAGCTACAAAAATTTATTAACAAATTGTCTAAATAGAGGACATGAATCTGTATTAGAACATGAAAAAATTACTGTTAGAATATATAGTGATATAGGTACATACAAAGATTTAACAAGACATAGATTTGCAAGCTTTTCTGTTGAATCTACAAGATATTGCAGTTATAATAAAGATAAGTATGGAAATGAAATAGCAGTTGTAAATCCAGTGTATATAGAAGATAAGGAAGTTTTTGAAACTTGGAAAAAAGCAATAGAAGATATGGAAAAAGCATACATGAAGATGAAAGAGCTTGGAGCAAGCACAGATATGTGTAGAGAAATATTGCCACATTCTACAGCTGCAGAATATACGATGACAGCAAACATAAGAGAATGGAAACATATCTTAGAATTAAGAACAACAAATCATGTACATCCAGCAATCAGACAAGTTTTAATTCCATTATTATTGTTGTTTAAAGAACAAATGCCAGAAATTTTTGGAGACATAGAATATGATAAAGAATTTAATCCAAAATATTATGCTAAATTAACAATGGAAGAAGAATTATAATAAAAGAGGAATAAAAAATGTATCAAATACTTGATGGAAAAGAATTGGCTAGAAAAATAAGAGAAGAATTAAAGCTCAAAGTAGATAAACTTAAAGAAAATGGCATTGTGCCGAAGCTGGCTGTTATATTAGTGGGGGATGACAGTGCATCAAAGGTATATGTTAAGAATAAAAGTAAGGCTTGCAAAGATGTTGGAGTAGAATTTGAAGAAATTTTGTTAGACGAAAATACTTCTATGGAAAGATTACTCGAAATAATAGAAAAATTAAATAATAGAGAAGACATTAATGGAATATTATTGCAAAGTCCAATTCCAAAAGGCTTAAATATACAAGAGGCCTTTGAAAAGATAGACTGTAAAAAAGATGTTGATGGATTTAATCCGGTAAATGTTGGAAAATTAATGATTGGGGAAGATACATTCATATCTTGTACACCATATGGAATAATTAAAATGTTAGAAGCATATAACATCGAAATAGAAGGAAAACACGCAGTTGTTATAGGGAGAAGCAATATAGTAGGTAAACCATTAGCACAATGTTTGTTACAGAAAAATGCTACTGTAACAATATGCCATTCAAAAACAAAGAACATAGCAGTAATAACAAAAAATGCAGACATATTGGTATCTGCGGTAGGAAAGGCAAACATGGTAACTGCAGATATGGTAAAAGATGGAGCAGTTGTCATTGATGTTGGGATGAACAGAAATGAAGAAGGAAAACTTGTTGGAGATGTTGATTTTGAAAATGTAAAACAAAAAGTATCATACATAACACCTGTGCCTGGTGGAGTTGGTCCAATGACGATAGCGATGCTAATGAATAATGTGATAAAAGCAACAGAAGAACAAACAAGAAAATAAGCCATATAATATAAAATAAAGTAAATAGGGAAATAGAGCATAAATTTTGCTCGTATTTTCCTATTATTTTTTTGAAAAAATAAAGTTAGAAAAGGATGTGATTTCTTGTTTCTCAATTAAATAGCAAGTTGGGAAATGTTAATTTATGAAAAAATATGATGTTAAATTGTTAAAATACGAAGATGAACAATACCCAGAATGTTTACGAAATATTCACACACCACCTACAAAACTATATTGCATGGGAAATATTAATTTATTAAATAAAAAAAGAAAAATTGCAATTATTGGTTGTAGAGATTATAGCGAATATGGAAGGTTGATTTCACAAAAATTTGCTTATGAATTAGCTAGAATGGGTTTTGTTATAGTAAGTGGTGCAGCAAGAGGCATAGACTCATTTTCACATAAGGCAACTTTAAATACAAAAACAGGTACAATTGCAGTATTAGGCAACGGATTAAATTATATATATCCGCCAGAAAATAAAGAGCTGGAAGAACAAATTTTAAATAATAATGGGTTAATAATTTCAGAATATGATATGGGAACAAAACCAAGTAAATATACTTTTCCAGCAAGAAATAGAATCATAAGTGCTGTTTCTGATGGCGTACTTGTAATAGAAGCAAGAAAAAACAGTGGAAGTCAAATAACAGTAGATTATGCACTTGACCAAGGAAAAAATGTGTATTCGGTGCCGGGAGACATAACAAGAATAAACACGGAAGGAACTAATGAATTAATAAAACAAGGCGCTAAAATCGTAACAAATGTAAATGACATACTGGAAGATTTTAAAAGCATATGATAAAAAATCCGATACTAGAAAATCAAGTAAAAAAATGTATAAAATAATTGTAATATGCCCAAAATAATCAAAGAGGTGACTTTATGGAATTTAGAACTGACATGGCGTTAGAAAGAAATGAAATGTACAAGCAACAAAATAAACTTCAGCAAATAGATGGTGTAGAGATAGAAAATGATAGAAGAAATGATGTTGAAATTTCTAGAATTAAAATTTTAAATGAAACAGGAGAAAAAGCTTTAAATAAACCAATTGGAAATTATATTACATTAGATGTAAAAAAAATAAAGCTTGCTGATGAGGAAAGACTTGAGAAAATAGCGAAAATCGTAGCAGATGAACTTAGAGATACAATAGGAGAACATGCAAAAAATACTGATGACATAATGATAGTAGGACTTGGAAATTTATATGTAACTCCCGATGCGCTTGGACCGAAGGTTGTTCCAGAAATTGAGGTAACAAGACATATTTTAGAATATATGCCGAAAGCTATGCCTGAAGATACAAGACCTGTTTCAGCAATATCTCCTGGGGTACTTGGAATAACTGGAATAGAAACAATGGAAATATTAAAAGGCGTGGTAGATAATGTAAAACCAAAACTTTTAATTGTTATAGATGCTTTAGCTTCAAGAAGTATAGATAGAATAAGTAGTAGTATTCAGATCGCAGATACAGGAATTGTTCCGGGAGCAGGGGTAGAAAATAAAAGAAAAGAAATAAGCAAAAAAACGCTTGGAATACCAGTAATAGCCATAGGAATTCCAACTGTTGTAGATTTAGCAACTGTAACAAATGAATGTATAGACATATTTATAGAAAATTTGCAAGAAAAGGCGATGTCGAATGATTATCTGAATAAGTTAAAAGAAAAGGATAATTATGAAGATATTAAAGAAGCACTTGTTCCAAAAGATTATAATATGATTGTAACTCCTAAAGAAATAGATAAGTTGATAGAGAATATGAGTAAGATAATTTCGAAAGCAATAAATATGGCAATGTAGAAATATTTAGCTAATTAATAAATAATCAATTTGAGTTAGAAATAGAAAAGACTAATGCAAATTAAAATTGAACATTAGTCTTTTCAAATTCTTTACCATTTAAATATTCTAAATGCTGAGATGGATGTATAAATTTGAATTTCATTTTATAACTGCATAAATTTTGAGTTTTACATTTGAACTTTTTATTTATATCGTTATGACCATATTTTCCATCACCTATAATTGGGTAGCCAATATAAGCAAGATGTGCGCGTATTTGATGAGTTCTACCTGTGTGTAGAATTACTTCTAATATACTTGTGTTTTCTGACTTATTTGAAGATAATACAAAATATTCTGTGCTGATGTTTTGGTAGCCCTTCTTATGGCTACTACAAATATATACCATGGATTTTTTAGTATCTTTAAACAAATAATCATTTAAAATAGCATGTTTTTTTGTTGGTATTCCATAAACCCTACAAAAATAATGTTTTTCTATTTCATGATTTTTGAATTTATCAAAAAGAATTTGCTCTGATTGTTTATTTTTTGCAAATAGGGTAAGTCCTGTGGTGTTTCTATCTAATCTATGGCAAGGATATACTGCAAAACCATATTTAGCAGATAAAATAGTGGTTAGAGAATTATCTCCAGTAACTTCTATTTCAGCAGGTTTATCAACTATCAAAATATTATCATCTTCATAGATTACCGGAATATTAACAGAACTATACGAGGAATTTGCAAATGTAGTAATGTTAGATTTATTAGTAAATAAAAATTCATCTGCGATAAAAACCTTTACAACATCACCTGTGTGTAATGTTATATTTTCGTTAATTCGTACATCGTTTACTCGAATATCCTTTTTTCGCAAAGCCTTATAAATAGTATTTAAACTGAGTGCTGGAAATTCTCTTTGTAAAATATTATTCAATTTTTTTCCATTATTTTTTTCATTAATATTAATCATTTTCATAAATTGAATTATATAGCAAATCCGGGTGAGTGTCAACACTTTAGAAGATTACATAATTTTTACCATTAATAAAAGGCTAAAAATAGACATTTTCTTGCCTTTGAATAATAATTGTGCTATAATTCTGTTATCAGATTTTGCATTCTGAATTAATCTTTTGCTAAAGATTAATTAGAAATGCTAATTCTAGAAATTAAACGTACTTACAAACAAAGGAGAAAAATTATGAAATTTGAGAATTGCAAAGTCTCAGCGTCTGAGATTCGAGTTGAAGGTATGCGCTCAGTAACAAGTGTTCGAGACGCGGCAAACAGATTGTCACGGACAAAGTATATGGCTTCTGAGGTTATCGTAAAATATAACGATTTGTTTAATATGCAAATTGGAAATCTTCTTGGAGGCATGAAGGCAACTTTGGACACATTGCCGGAAAGCTATGCAATGCACCAAAAAGTGAACAATGTACCTCTTAATGAATGGATAAAGCAGGAAGTTAATGAGCGAGTTTTCTTTCGCTTTTTACAGGTGTATAAGAATAAAGAGGACTATTTGGAGGCAATGAAAAGACAAAGGGAACTTCTTAGGCACGACATTATGTTAGGAGAGTATGAAGAGGAATTTGCTAACAAGTTGATTGCTAGAATATTTCCCAATGGAATTGATAAGTTTGTTACGAGCTTTGCATGTGCGTACAATACAACATTTCACATGATTGCAAATGAATCCGGAGTACAGACTGCAATTACCGAACCCATGACGCAGGATATTTGGCGCAACTGGGAATATTTTTGGAATCCTGAGGAAAAAGAGTATCGCCTTGATGGTGAATTTGCTCAGTTTTATGATGGAGAAGAATTTTCTCAAGAATTGGATAATGGTAATAGGCTTATTAAAATTAATGAAGGAGTGTATGAAGCACTAAAAAATGTAAAAAGGACGTAATATTTCTAAAATTTAGCATGCAAAAGAGCCTCGCGTTGCGGGGCTCTTTTGCTAGAAAAAATATTGAAAATAAGGGTAAAAAAGCTTGCATTTACTCATCAATCATGGTAAAATATAAAAAGTGTGAAAAACACTACTTTTTAATTTACAGAAAATTAAAAAGACCTTACTTACACGAGATGTGTAGGTTATATTATCCGAAAGGTAGGTGAAAATAATGAATAAATACGAGAGCGTAATCATTATTAATCCATCTGTAGACGAAGAGCAAGTAAAGGCTTTAACAACAAAATTTACAGAAATGATTAATAAAGATGGAAATGTAGAAAAAGCTGATAATCTTGGTAAAAAGAAATTAGCTTACCCTGTAAAGAAAAATGCAGAAGGATATTATGTAGTATTATACTTTACAGCAAACCCAAGCATAATAGCAGAATTAGAAAGAAATTACAGAATTACTGATGATGTTATTAAATTCATGACAATCAACGTAAACGAATAATTAGAAAAAATGGAGGTCATTTATGAACAAAGTTATTTTAATGGGAAGACTAACAAGAGATCCAGAAGTTAGATATACCCAAACAAGCAACACTTTGGTGGCATCATTCTCACTTGCAGTAAATAGAAGATTTGTAAGACAAGGTGAAGAAAGACAAGCAGATTTTATAAATTGTGTTGCATGGAATAAAACTGGAGAATTCGTAAGTAAGTATTTTAAAAAAGGTCAACAAGTTGGAGTAATTGGAAGATTACAAACAAGAACTTGGGATGATGACAAAGGACAGAAACATTATATAACAGAGGTTATTGTTGAAGAAACATACTTCGCAGATAGCAGAAGAGATGGAGCTACTGCAGACATGGACTCAAGCTTTGGAGCAGATGCATCAATTCCAGCTGGTAATGGTTCAGAATTTGAAGTTTCATCTGGTGATGACCTACCATTTTAAGTAAAATAAAAAATAGGGAGGGATATAATAATGGCAGATAGAAGACAAAATAGAAGAAACAATGGCAATAAAGATGAAGATTATAATCCAAAATTCAGAAAAATGAGAAAGAAAGTTTGCCCATTATGCGCAAATAAAGAATTAGTTTTAGATTATAAAAACGCTGATCAATTAAAGAAATTTATAAATGATAAAGGTAAAATCTTACCAAGAAGAGCTACTGGAGCTTGTGCAAAACATCAAAGAGATATAACAATAGCTGTAAAAAGAGCAAGACAAATTGCTATATTACCATATACACAAGAATAGTTTTGTAATAATAATGTAATAAAAAAGTAACATAAAAATTATTGACTACATAAAAAAAGAATAGTAAAATTAAAAATGTAGATAATAATATTAAGATAATGAAAAGGAGAAATAATTGATGAAAAATTCTAAAGTAATTATGGAAATTGTTATAATAATCTCATTATTATTTGCTTTATCAACAGTTGTTTTGGCTGACAACACACAAATTATAATTGGTGGAGGATCAACTAATACACAAAATGATACAGCTAAAAACGTTCCAAATGTTGTTATGAATACTACAACAAACACAAATGTTAATACAAACACTAATACATCTTATAGAACAAACACAAATAAAGAAACATTACCAAAAACAGGTGTAACAGATGGTTATGTTGTTGCTATACTTGTAACAGTATGTGCTATATCAGCTATATATGCTTATAAGAAAATAAGAGATTACAACATGTAATAAAATAAAGATTGAAAGAACATATGTCAAAAATGACGTATGTTCTTTTTTGATGTTAATTTTTTTATGAAAGATGTAAGGTATTATAACTTATTCTGTATTTTCTGCCTGCAAAATTATCCTAGTCTGTTTTATACTATTACATGTCATTAGTGTAACAATTTTCTTGCCATTGGTTTCTTGTGATGTGCAAGATAAATCTGTACTTTCAACTTCTTTTTTATCAAAAATTTTATAATCTAAAGCTTTTCCATCTAGTCCATATACTGCAAATTCGTCACCAATTTTTAGACTACTAATTCTTGCAAAAAATGTATTATCTAAATAATTATGCCCAGCAATGCAAAGGTTTCCAATACTATTTGGTAACGGGCCAGCAAATCGGCAAGGTGCTATTTTTAATAAATCTTCAGAAACCTCAGAAAGTATAGGATAATCTAGCTTAATTTTATCTATTTTTAATATTCCGATTACAAAATTTTTCTTTTCTTCAGAAAAATCATTAGAATTTTGTAAAATAGTTGTGTAAGAAGGATTTTTAGAATACAGATAAGAGACAGAAAAGGATGATGCCAAATTTTCAGAGGTTTTATTTTTTTGTGTAATATCATAAATATATAATACAAATAATAATGAAAATATTATTAATCCGATTATTGAAATAAACAAGATAATTTTAAGAATTGCTAATTTTTTCATTATTAAGTATGGTTCCTTTCCATGAATGTGGGTTGAAAAATAATTGTAGTTTTGATTTGCGTCGAATTTCATTCACAACGTGGTTACATACACAAAGTATGTGCTGTTGCCTTGTAAATTCAGTTTCTTTGCTAAAATTTAAATTTTTTTCAACATCGTTTTACATAATTATTATTATTTTAAACAAAAAAGTAAAAAAAATTAAAAAATTTGAAAAAAAGATACAATTTATGGACAATATATGATAGAATAGGGACGATAAATTTAAGTGAAGGAGAATTGATATGTCCGAAGCAAAATATAAAAGAATTTTGTTAAAATTAAGTGGTGAAGCACTTGCTGGAGACAGCAAAAAAGGAATTGATCCTAATGTAATAGGTGAAATTTGTGATGAAATAAAAAAGGTTAAACAATTAGGCGTTGAAATTGCCATAGTAGTTGGTGGAGGAAATTTCTGGAGAGGCAGAAATGGAAAAGAAATGGAAAGAACTACATCTGACTACATGGGAATGCTTGCAACTGTTATGAATGGTTTGGCATTACAAGACGCTCTAGAGGCAAGAGGAATGTACACAAGAGTTCAAACTGCAATTGAAATGAGACAAATTGCAGAGCCATATATAAAAAGAAAGGCTCTTAAACATTTGGAAAGAGGCAGAATTGTAATATTTTCATGTGGAACTGGTAACCCATACTTCACAACAGATACAACAGCAGCTTTAAGAGCAGCCGAGATTGAGGCAGATGTAATACTTGTTGCAAAGACAATAGATGGCGTATATTCAGCAGATCCAAAGGTTGACCCAAATGCTATTAAATATGATAAGATAACATATTTAGACATTTTAAATAAAGATTTAAAAGTAATGGATTCTACTGCTACATCTTTATGCAGAGATAACAACATTCCGTTATTAGTATTTGGTATAAATGAACCAGAAAACATATTAAAGGCCGTTATGGGCGAGAAAATAGGAACTTTAGTTGAAGGAGAATAAAGATTATGGATTTTAATATTATTGAAGAAAAAATGAAGAAAACAATTAGCGTATTTGAAGAAAATTTAGCTGAGGTTAGAGCTGGACGTGCTAACCCAAACATTTTAAATAAAGTAACAGTTGATTATTATGGAGTTCCAACTCCAATCAATCAAATGGCTGGAGTATCTGTACCAGAACCAAGAATGATAGTCATTCAACCATGGGATATGAGCATGCTTAAGGAAATTGAAAAAGCTATAAACTTAGCAGAACTTGGAATTAATCCAATGAATGATGGAAAGGTAATTAGACTTACATTCCCAGAGCTTACAGAGGAAAGAAGAAAGAGCTTAGTAAAAGATATAAGAAAAACAGCAGAAGAAGCAAAAGTTGCTGTTAGATCAATTAGAAGAGATGGAATAGATACTGCAAAAACTGCACAAAAAAATGGTGAAATGACAGAAGATGAATTATCAGTTGCAGAAGCTAAAATTCAAAAAATGACAGATACAAACATTGATGAAATAGACCAAATATTAGAGAAAAAAGAAAAAGAAATAATGACTGTATAAAACAATAAGGCCATTGGGGCGAAAATCTCAATGGCTTATTACGGCTGAAAGGAAATAATTATGGAACAAAATATAGAAGATATAATTAATATGCAAGCTTTGCCAGAACATGTTGCCATAATCATGGATGGAAACAGAAGATGGGCAAAGAAAAATAATTTAAGCACTCCACAAGGTCACAAAGAAGGAGCAGAAAATTTAAAAAGAATTGCAAAATTTGCAAATAAAATAGGGATAAAACATTTAACTGTTTATGCGTTTTCAACAGAAAATTGGAAGAGATCACAAGAAGAGATTGGAGCTATAATGAAACTTTTAAAATTCTATTTGTTAGATTTCTTCAATTGGGGTGATGAAAACATTAAAATAAATGTACTTGGCAGGATTGCAGAATTACCAAAGGATTTGAAAGACCAAATACATAAAATAGAAGAAAAAACTAAGAAGAATACAGGTTTAGTATTAAATATATGTTTTAATTATGGCGGTAGAGACGAGATAGTAACTGCTACTAAGAATATTGCTCAAAAAGTATTAGACGGAGAATTAAAAATAGAGGATATAAACGAAAAATTATTCTCAAATTATTTATATACGGCTAATCAACCAGACCCTGATTTGTTAATTAGAACTAGTGGAGAAGAGAGAATAAGCAATTTCTTGCCATGGCAGATTTCATATTCAGAGTTTGTGTTTACAGATAAATTCTGGCCAGAATATAATGAACAAGAATTTTTAAATTCTATACAAATCTATCAAAAAAGAACAAGAAGATTTGGGGGAAACAAATAAGAAGACTACCGAGAAGCGTTTGGAGGTAATTTTAGAATAGAAAATTAAGATAAATTTATAAACGAGAGGTCAAAATTATGAAAAGAGTTTTATCAGCAGCAGTATTATTACCATTGGTACTTATAGTGTTTATTTTAGGAAATACATATGTGGTAGACGTGTTTATGGGAATAGTAGCTTTAAGATGTATATACGAACTATTCCATGCGTTTGAACAAAAAGGACATCATCCAGTAAGATGGGTTGGATATTTAGCAGCAATCGCAATAATGTTTATACATGTTATACCAGAACATTATGCAAAATACGCTGTAATATCAATCATTCCAATATCTGTTTTAATCTTGTTCATATTAGTACTTACGAAAAAGACGAAAACAGATGTAATAGATATAGCAATCACATTCTTTGGAGTATGCTACATTGTATTATTTTTAATGTTTATGTCAATAATTAGAAACATGAAGAATGGAAAATTCTTAATTTGGTATGTATTTATAGCATCATGGCTTACAGATGTGTTTGCATATTTAACAGGAAAGGCAATCGGAAAACATCATTTTACAGATATAAGTCCAAACAAGACAATAGAGGGCTGTATAGGTGGAACATTAGGTGCAACTCTATGTATCATTTTATATACAGTATTAATAAACAAATTTGCTGGATTTAATATAAACGTTGCTGTAATTTCATTAATAGGAATAATACTTAGCATAGTTGGTCAAATAGGAGATTTATCTGCATCAGCTATTAAAAGATATGCTGGAATTAAGGATTATTCAGATTTAATTCCCGGCCATGGGGGAATGGTTGATAGAGTTGATAGTGTAATATTTATTGCTCCATTTACATATTTATTATTTATATTGATGTTTTAATTGGTTTATGGGTACAACCTTACAAAAACCTAAATAAATTTTTAAGGATAAAAATTTGATAAGTTTTTTAATTAGTGCAATTAAAATAATATTTTTATTAGGCTTTCTAATTGGAATTCATGAAACAGGCCATTTTCTTATTGCAAAGCTCTGCAAAGTTAGGGTAAATGAGTTTGCAATAGGATTTGGACCTGTTATCTGGAAGAAGCAAGGAAAAGAGACTAAATATGAACTTAGATTGATTCCGCTAGGTGGATTCGTGAACATGGAAGGCGAAGCCGAACAATCTGAAAAAGAAGGCTCGTTTACGAAGGCAAGCATTCCGAGAAGGATTGCTATTGTAGTAGCAGGTGCGTTAGTAAATATTATTTTTGCAATTATAGTATATTTTATATTAGCTATGACTGTTAGAGGAAACATTACTAATGCGGTTGTAGGAAATAGAGTTTTAGATGCAGATAATTTTGGCAATAGGTTGTATTTTGCATCATATAATACAAAAGAATTTATGCTTTCGATTGCAGAAAGTGTAAAGCAACTGTTTACCGGGAAAGTATCGTCGGCAGAACTAGTTGGTCCTGTTGGAATATCTGAGGTAGTCGCAAAAACAAATGGATTTAGGGAGTTTATTTATATACTGTCAGCCATATCAATATCGCTTGGCGTAACAAACTTATTACCATTTCCACCACTCGATGGAGGTAAAATTGTACTAATATTACTGGAAGCAATTCGTAGAAAACCACTAAAACAAGAAACAGAAATAAAAATACAGTTGGCTGGTTTTGCGGTACTTATGGCAGTGTCGATTGTGGTGACATATCATGACATTGTTAGGATATTTTAGATATAAAATATAGAGAAGAGTTGAAAAAGAATTAAATTTTGGCAAGGAAAATGAATTTACAAGGCAAGGGCGCATACTTGTTGTATGTAACCGCGTTGTAAATGAAATTTGACGTAGCAAAAATTGTAATTATTTTTCAACGAAAATTAATAAATTGGGGGATTTATTAAAAAAATGGATGAAGTTAAAACTTCAAAGACTGTTAAAGAGGTTTTTAAAGACTATAACTCTAACAGTTTTGTTCTTAATGCAGCAAGAGTTATAGGAATTGATTTATATAAAAAGAAAAATTTATTAGAAGTATTTATTGCTTCTAATAAATTAATTGATATTAACGATGTTTTAGAACTAGAAAAGTATATGGAGAGACGTTTTCAAATTCAAACTGCAAAGCTTACAATAAAATATGAGCTTGAGGAAGAAGTCGATGTGTCTGAAAAAATAGCAAAAGAATGGCAAAGTATTGTTAAGTATATTTCGTACAAGCATCCTATTGCGAGAGCCTTTTTAAATAATAGTGAGATTCAAATTGTTAATAACAATATACAGGTTACTCTTTTTCTAAATGGAAAAGAGTTTTTAGAGAGCAATAAATTTAATGAAGTTTTTGCAGGGCTAATCTATAATATATATGGCAAAAAATATACGATGACATATGAAGAAAAGGTTTCTGAAAATACGGTTACTCAATATAAAGAAAGATTAGAGAGACTCGAAAAAGAAGCAATACTTGAAATGACAAAGGATAATGGTACAGCTAGTGCTGAACATAGTGCAAAACCACAACAAGAAACAAAGCAATATGCTAACAAGACTGCCGGACAAAGCAAATACAACAAAGGTCAATATAATAAGAGCCAGTATAACAAGGGACAATATGGAGAGAAGAAGCAATATAATAAATCTGCCCCAAGTCCTGCACAAGAAGCTCCTATGCCACCAATGCCAGATGCTCCAGAGGCTGTAGCAACACCTGAAGAAGATACACCATTAATTTATGGTAGAAGTTTGAATTTAAGTGATCCAATCATAAAGATTCAAGATATAGGCGTGGACAGTGGAAACGTAATATTAGAAGGACAAATTTTAAGCGTAGAGCTTGATGCAAAAGACGATGACATTAATCTTGGAATAAAGGTAAGAGAGCTAAAGAGCGGTAAATCACTTGTTATATTTAGCGTTTATGATGGAACTAATACAATCGATTGCAAGGTGTTCTCTGCACCAGAAAAATTGGATAAATTAAAGAAGAGGTTAAAGAGTGCTGCAAGAGTAAGAATTGCGGGGACTGCACAATTTGACCCATATGCAAAACAGCTAGGTGTTTTGGTAAATACTATTGTAGAAATGCCAGAAGAGAAGAAAGCTGTAAGAACTGATAATGCTAAGATTAAAAGAGTTGAACTTCATATGCATACTCAGATGAGTACAATGGATGGAATTACTCCTGCTAAAAACCTTATAAAACGTGCAATGAAGTGGGGAATGAAGTCTATTGCAATTACTGACCATGGAAGTGTTCAAGCGTTCCCAGATGCACACAAGATGTTGGGAGTAAATAACCCAGACATGAAGGTTCTTTATGGAGTAGAGGCATACTTGGTTCCAGATAAGGTTCCATCTGTTTCAAACCCAAAGGGCCAAGATTTACATACTACATATTGCGTATTAGACTTAGAGACAACAGGACTTTCGTTTAGAACAGAAAAGATTACCGAAATTGGTATAATGAAGATGAACGAAAAAGGCGAAGTTATAGATGAATTTGAATGCTTCGTAAACCCTGAAAAACCAATTCCACAAAGGGTTGTAGAAGTTACAAACATTACAGATGACATGGTAAAAGATGCAGAGACAATAGATAAAGTAATGCCAAAGGTATTAGAATTTGTTGGAGATAGCGTAATTGTTGCACACAATGCAGATTTTGACGTTGGTTTTTTGAAATACAATGCAAAACAATTGGGGCTATCTTTAGACAACACTTACTTAGATACGTTAAGACTTGCAAAAGATTTATTTCCAGACTTTAAAAAGTATAAGTTGGGAATAATTGCAGATAAACTTGGAATTGAAGTATTAGTTGCACACAGAGCATTAGATGATGTTGATACTACTGTAAAAGTATTTAGAGTAATGTTAAACATGCTAGAAGAAAAAGGTGCTAAAACTATAGAAGATATAGATAAACTTGCTGGCGAAAACGTAAATTACAAGAAGTTAAAGAGTTTCCATGCAATAATCCTTGCTACAAACTATGTCGGATTAAGAAACTTATACAAATTAATTTCAATATCACACTTGGATTACATATATAAAGGCAGACCAATGCTACTAAAATCAATATATAAGCAATATTCAGAAGGTTTGATTTTAGGAAGTGCTTGTGAGGCTGGAGAATTATATCAGGCAATCGAAAACGGAAAAGATGATGAAGAAATAGAAGCAATCGCAAGAGATTATGATTATCTTGAGATTCAACCAACTGGAAATAACATGTTCTTGGTTAGAAATGGCGTCGTACCAGATGTAGAAGGTTTAAGAGACATAAATAGAAAAATAGTTGCCTTAGGAGAGAAGCTGGATAAATTGGTAGTCGCAACCTGCGATGTTCACTTTATGGATCCAGAAGATGAAATATACAGACGTATATTGGAGGCTGGCCAAGGCTATGCAGATTGCGATTTGCAGGCTCCATTATATTTAAGAACAACTGAAGAAATGTTAGAAGAATTCAGTTATTTAGGAGAAGAAAAGGCCTATGAGGTTGTTGTTACAAATACTAATAAAATAGCGGATATGTGTGAGCAAATCAGCCCAATATCACCAGAAAAATGCCCTCCATACATCAATGATTGTGAAAAAACAATTAAAGATATTGCTTACAACAAGGCACACGAGTTATATGGAGACCCACTTCCACAGATTGTTGAGGAGAGGCTAGATAAAGAGCTAACATCTATAATTAAAAATGGATTCTCCGTTATGTACATAATAGCACAGAAACTAGTTTGGAAATCAAACGCAGATGGATACATCGTTGGTTCCAGAGGTTCTGTTGGTTCGTCATTTGTTGCCAACATGACTGGTATTACAGAGGTTAATTCACTTCCACCACATTACAGATGTCCAAATTGCAAGTATTCAGACTTTACTGACTATGGTGTGAAGAACGGATTCGACTTACCAGATAAGATGTGCCCTAAGTGTGGGCATAGACTCGCAAAAGATGGGCTAGACATTCCGTTCGAAACTTTCTTAGGATTCAATGGAGACAAGGAACCAGATATCGACTTAAACTTCTCTGGAGAATATCAAGCAAAAGCACATAGATACACAGAAGTAATATTCGGAAAAGGTACAACTTTCAAGGCTGGAACCGTTGGTACTGTTGCTGGAAAGACCGCAATGGGTTATGTTAGAAAATATAACGAAGAAAGAGGAATACCAATAAACAATTCAGAGGTAATTAGAGTTGCTTATGGTTGCACAGGAATAAAAAGAACAACGGGTCAGCACCCTGGTGGAATTATAGTTGTTCCAAAGGGAAGAGAAATTTACGAATTTACACCTGTTCAACATCCAGCAGATGACCCAACATCAGATATTATAACTACTCACTTCGACTACCACTCAATAGACCAGAACCTATTGAAGCTAGATATACTAGGCCATGATGATCCTACTATGATAAGAATGTTGTTTGATATTACTGGACAAGACCCAACAAAAGTGCCATTAGATGACAAGGAAACAATGTCTATATTTAGTTCTACAAAGGCATTAGGAGTTACTCCAGAACAAATACACAGTGAAGTTGGAAGCTTTGGAGTTCCAGAGTTTGGAACAAAATTCGTAAGAGGAATGCTTGTAGATACAAGGCCAAAGACCTTTGATGAATTAATTAGAATTTCAGGTCTATCACATGGTACAGACGTATGGTTAAACAATGCACAGAGCTTAATCGAAGAAGGCACTATAAAGTTGGAAGATGCTATCTGTTGTAGAGATGATATTATGATTTATCTAATTAAGGAAGGATTGCCACCACAAAAAGCCTTCAAAATAATGGAGTTTGTTCGTAAAGGAAAACCATCAAAAGACCCAGAGGGCTGGAAAGGCCATGAAGCAACGATGAGAGAATACAACATACCAGAATGGTACATTGGTTCATGTAAAAAAATAAAATACATGTTCCCAAAAGCCCATGCTGCTGCATATGTTACAAACGCCTTCAGAATTGCATGGTTCAAGGTTCACATTCCAAAAGCATATTATGCTGCATACTTCTCTATAAGAGCAGATGCATTTGATAGTGAGATAATGTGCCACGGTGTAGAGCGTGTAAAGAATAAAATGAAAGAAATAGAACTTGCCGGAAAAGCAGCAACAAAGAAAGACCAAGACACATATGGAGTTTTAGAGATAGTTCTAGAAATGTATGAAAGAGGGTTAAACTTCTTACCAATAGATTTATACGAGTCAGATGCTGTAAAATTTAAAGTAGAAGTTGATGGAATACGTCCACCATTAAACAGTATACCAGGACTTGGAACAGTTGCAGCGCAAGGAATACAAGAAGCAAGACAAGAAGGAGAATTCATGTCTATAGATGATATGAAAATACGTGCAAAAGTCGGCAAATCTACAATAGAAATGCTAGAAAAAGCAGGATGCTTGGAAGGAATGAGCCAAAGCAACCAGATGAGCTTATTTGCATAATTTCGCCCCAAAAGGGGCGTCCCTATTGGACGAAATTATATTGTGTGGAGATTAGGAATGGTAGAATTAACTAATATTTTTACATTAAAAAATATAATAATATATTTATTAATAATAAATATAATTGCATTCTTGGCTATGTTTATAGACAAGAAAAAAGCAGAAAAAGATAGATGGAGAATAAAAGAATCTACACTATTAACCTTAGCTTTAATCGGTGGGAGCATAGGGGCAATTGCAGGAATGTATACTTTTCACCATAAAACAAAGAAGCCAAGATTCTTTATTGGAATACCAGTAATAATAGTGTTACAGATAATGCTAATTATTGCATTATCTATAAAATGATATATAAGATGCTTATACATACATCAAATTTGCATGATTTTGGTCTTGCAAAAACATGGTAGACAGCAAGGATATAAGAAAATACATAAATAAAGAGGCTGAATTGGAATCAGTCTCTTTTTATCTTTTTATAATTATAATTCATGCTATTTTGTTATAGCTATTACTGGTACTTCCATTTCATCTGGTGTAAGCCCACAGTGAGTTGACTTCTTAACTTTTTTCCCTTCTGCTAAAAATGTTTCTAGTCTTATAATACTTCCGGCTGTTGATAATGCTACATAGTTTCCTAGAAAATCGTCTATTTTGGGGTGTTTATCTCCAAAACCTAAGAAGTTTTTGCCTAAAAATTCTTCTGTTGTCATTAACCAGAATTCATCTTTGAAAACTTTGTTAAATCTTTCTTCAAATTCTTTTCTCATATTTTCTTTAACATTAAAAGTTAATGCTCTAGATTCAAGAGAAGCTGGCATTGTTAAACATTCTAAGATTTCTGGATAATCTAGCAATGTATATGCTTTTTCTATATCTTTATGACCGTGGTCCGCAGAGATGATTACTATTGTATCATCTGACATTTTACTGCACATTTCTGCTATTTTATGTTCTGCTTCATGTATAAATTCTTTTGCTTCATCAGAAGAAGCTCCAAATTTATGTAATAATCCATCTGGATTATCTGAATAAGCAAATATAAAGTTTTCAGAAGATGTGTCACAAAGTGTTTCAATAGAATCGATTAGTTCATCTAAATTATTTGCTCTAATGCTTCTTTTAGCTCTTTTATCTGAGTATGTTGGATTTATTTCGAATGCTTTTACATTTGGAGAAGCTTTTTCAATTTGTTCAAATATTGGTGTATATTTTACTACACCATCAAAAACATTTATGCTTGCTCCTTTTATTATATCTTCACCCTTGTAAGACTCCTTGTGAGATAACATATCTATGGCTCTACCATACTCTTTAAAATATTGAGACCATGCAATCCATCCTGTCTCATAAGGTGGTTTGCCAGCATAGTATGTTGTAAGTGCGGCTGTTGTTGTTGATGGATATACTGATGTTACACAGTCAATTTTCTTATTGAAGAAATATCCGTTATTAGATAAATTGTTAAGAATGTGTTCTCCCATTCCATCTAAAACAATAAAAACTACATTCTTATATTTTTTTTCTAGTAGTTTATCTAAGCTTTCTAAAGATTTATGTTTTGTTTCAACATTATAGTATTTTAAAATAGATGTTATAGTATTTAAAATACAATGTTCGTAATTTGGTAATACAATTTCATTACTCATATGTTGATATACCTCCGTTTCTATGTATAAATTATAATATATTTTTCCAATTATTGCAACGAAAAAAGGCAAGCAGAGTAATTTTATTTTAAATTACTCTACTTGCCTTAAAGTTTGACGCGTGCTAGGGAAAAGGGGATTACTCTTCGTGTTCTTCACGTTTGGCGTAACCAAGCACAAAGCCACGAGTGCGATCTGCAATCCGTTTGGGCAGCTCAGCGTTCTTCAAATAATTGAAGACGTGGAAGAGTGTCGCGTGAACGTTTTCCTCGAAGCCAACCTTTCGCCAGTTGTACTGGCCAGGAGCCAACTTGAGATCTTCAGCCATCACCTGACGGGGAAATTGACGCTGAACATAGACGCTACTGTCCATGCAAATCATCAACTGACCATCACTACCTTCCTGATAGGAGAAATAGTGAGTTTTGTTTGCCAAAGTGATATCATCAATCGGCTCAAGTTTTACCATGCGCTTGTGATGGTCACTGAGCTGGAAGTCTGTGACCACATGAGTATGAGCGTGGACGATAGACTTCTTGTGAGAAGTGATACCGCTAGGACCACTGCCGTGTTCCATAAAGGTAACACCTGATGCCTCAGGATATGCTCCTTTCAGAACATATTCGAGGTCTTTGCAGACCTGGTTATATTCAATCATGAGAGAGGGGTAGAATTGAGCGACACTCAGAATGTGCTGTTTAGGCACGATCATGAGATAACCCTGTTTAAGAGCTCCGAGCTCGCTTGTGACATAGAAATGAGGGGACGAATAGATAATACAGTCGACTTCCTTGTCTACAACCCGATTGTACGTTTCCATAGTGGTGGGCATGCCCTTGAGAGAAGCAAGCTCACACAGGATACACCGCTCCTGGTTACTGTCATACTTGATGCCAGTAATCATCTCACCACATTCAAAACCATTTTCATGGCTGAATTCGATAAATGCCTTGTAATCCACAAAACCTTCTTCGGGAAGGTAGATTGCAGGGCAATTAACATTGGCAGCTCCGAGAATAACCGGAGTCTTATTGTTTTCCCAGACCCGATAAACCTGAGAAACATCATTAATTTCTTCAACTGCTTCAAAGCTCCTAACGAACTTCGCAACAGCCGTTGACTTGGTTATTAGCAAAACCTTATTTCGAGTAATCATACAAACTCCTTTTCTGTTATGTCAATGTGCGTACAAAGCCTAAAAGGCTATATAATTTATTATAAACCTTAAATAAGATTATGTCAATTACAAAAAACTAAAATTTGACAATTTGCAATAATACAGGGAAAGTTAAAAATTAAAATTACAAAAAGGAGTTTGGCGAAACAATGTTTAGAACATAGACATAATAAATATGCTTGTTTTACTGAGAAGGTTTTCATAAATTGATTAACAATAATATATGTGCATAACTCTAGAATGAAAGCCTTGAGCACAAACTATCCACAGAGTTATCCACATTATCCACAGGCTTGTTAATAACTAAAAAAAGTAAAAGAAACAATAAAAAAAGTAAACATAAAAATGATAAATAACGACAAATTATTGCAAAAATTAATAAAATATGATAAAATATAATCTACATTTATATTCCAAAAGGAGGAATTATTGTGCCAATCATTGAAATTTGCTTTGACCATAATAACAAATTTTCGATGGAATTCAAAATGGCTTGTAATTATGAACGGGCTATTAGAATTCTAAACAAGTTAAGGTTATATGAAGTAGAGGGGCGTTTTTTTATGCCGAATAAAAGGACATATGCAATTGCGGCGTTTGAATGCGCCAACTTGTTGAATCTGGAAAATAACTAAGGCGGGCAGATACTAAAAAAGTAATTGGCAAAATGCGGAGGGCAGACTGCCCTCCGCAAACTTTTAGTGTATAATATTTAAAAAAATAAAATTATAAAATGTAAAAATGGTCAATTGAAAAAGTAATTTTTATTTAGAAAAAGTAAATTCTAGTTACCGAGTAAACGATATTTAAAATGTAAAATATGTTTAAATGCTACTGTTTTAATTGACTTTTTTGTTTAATTTGCTATAATGTGTAAAGAATAAATATAGAAAAACTTAAGAGAATTGGAGGAATAAAAATATGTTGAAAAAAGTTGCAATACTAGCAAATGGTGGAGATGTTTCAGGATTTAATGCCGTTATTAGAGCAATTATAAAAACAGCAGAGAAAAACAATATAGAATGTTATGGATTTATAGATGGTTATAGAGGATTACTTAATAACGATTTTGTAAGATTAAGCACAAGCGAAAGCAGTAATGCATCAGGAATTTTGCCAAAAGGTGGATCTATAATTGGTTCATCTACAAATGCAAATGTATTTAATTATAAGGTAGTACTTCCAAATGGAGAGATTGAATACCAAGATTTATCAGATAAATGCGTTCAAAATGTAAAAGATGATGGATTTGACTGCGTATTCACACTCGGAGGAGACGGAACTCAAAAGTCTGCAAGAGACTTCAGCTTGAAGGGAATCAATGTTATAGGCGTTCCGAAGACAATAGATAATGATGTTGCATGTACAGATATCACATTTGGATATAATACAGCTGTATCTGTTGCAGCAGAAGCGTTAGATAGGTTGCATACCACAGGAGAAACACATCATAGAATAATGGTTCTTGAGGTTATGGGAAGATATGCCGGTTGGATTGCATTAGAGTCTGCAATAGCTGGAGGGGCTGATATAGCTTTAATACCAGAAATACCATATGATATAAATTCAGCAGTAAGAAAAATTCAAGAAAGATCAAAAGTTGGAAAGCAATTTAGCATTGTAGTTGTTGCAGAAGGCGCAGTTCCAAAGGGAGGAACAATAACAGTGGAAGGAGTTAGAAACAACGGAAAAGGCGTTGATAACAACAAATTAGGAGGAGCTGGACAAAAAGTTGCAAAACAACTAGAAGAACTTACTGGATTTGAAGCTAGATGCACTGTTTTAGGATATATGCAAAGAGGTGGAACCCCAACTGCATTTGATAGAGTTCTATCGACAAAATATGGAGCAAAAGCAATGGAACTTGCAATGGAAGGGAAATTTGGAACAATTGCAGTTATGAAAAACGGAAGACTAGATTATGCAACACTAGAAGACGTTGTAGGAAACAATAAAGAGATTGGTGCTGTATCTGGAAATACACCAGAAAGTAACCTACGTAAAGTGACAATGGATGACGATTTGGTAAAAACAGCCAGAGATATAGGAATTTGCCTAGGAGACTAAAACTTTGCCTAATAGGGACGCCCCTTTTTGGGTGAAGATGAGATAGAAAATAATAGATAAATATTTTGCTCTCAAAAGGGCATTCCTAAGTAGGCGAAGTTAAGATAAAAAATATAAATTAAAATATTTCGCCCCAAAAGGGGAGTCCCTATTGGGCGAAAAGGAGAAATAGAAGTGAAGGATTTTAAGGAGATTATAGCTGAACAAATAGCTAAAGCAACAAATATTGAAAAAGATAAGATAATAACAAATATTGAAGTGCCAAAAGATACAAACAATGGAGATTTTGCTTTTCCATGCTTTATTTTAGCAAAAGAGCTTAGAAAATCACCTGTGATGATTGCAAATGATTTGCAGGAAAGTATTAGAGAGCAAATTAATGCGAATAATGTAGACGAAATTAGCGAAGTGAATGCTGTGAATGGCTTTTTAAACTTCAAATTAAATCAAAATAAAATAGCAGAAGAAGTTATAAAGAGTTTTAATAAAATGCAAGATAAATATGGAAGTGAGACCCAAGAAAATTCTAAAAATGTTGTAATAGATTATTCGTCTCCAAATATTGCAAAGCCTTTCCACATAGGACATTTGCGCTCTACTGTTATTGGGGGAGCTTTATACAACATATATAAATATTTAGGATATAATGTTACTGGAATTAACCATTTAGGAGATTATGGTACTCAGTTTGGAAAGCTTATAGAAGGATACAAACTTTGGGGCGAAGAATATAACATAGAAGAAAAGCCGATAGATTCACTTACAGAAATTTATGTAAGAATAAATAATTTATGCAAAGAAGACGAGAGTGTTTTAGAAGCCTGCAGAAATAACTTTAAAAAGTTGGAAGACGGAGATGAATATTGTGTCGATTTATGGCAAAAGTTTAGAGATTTAAGCCTAAAAGAATTTCAAAAAATTTATGATATGCTAGGCTCAAAATTTGACTCTTTAAATGGTGAAGCATTTTATTCAGATAAGATGCCAGAGGTAGTTGATATACTTGAAAATGCGGGAAAACTTGAAGAGTCTGAGGGTGCAAAAGTTGTAAAACTTGATGAATACAACATGCCTCCATGCTTAATAATAAAATCTAATGGTTCTAGTACATATGCAACAAGAGATTTGGCTGCAATACTTTATAGAGCAAGAACATACGATTTTGATAAAGCATTGTATTTAACTTCATATGAGCAAGCTTTACATTTTAAACAAGTATTTGCAACAGCTAAATACCTTGGAATAGACGAAAAATATACAAATGGATTAAAACATGTTCCGTTTGGAATGGTTCAATTAAAAACAGGAAAAATGTCTACAAGGGAAGGAAATATAATTAAGCTCGAAGACCTATTAAACGAGGCAATCGAAAAGAGCAAAAAGATAATAGAAGAAAAAAATCCAAACTTGGAAAATAAAGAAGAAGTTGCAAAAATGGTAGGTGTTGGAGCAGTAATATTCAACGATTTATCGAACAATAGAATAAAAGATGAGATATTCGACTGGGATATAATGCTTAACTTCAATGGAGAAACAGGACCATATGTACAATATATCTGTGTACGTACGAAGAGTGTATTAGAAAAAGCTGGATACATTCCAAATATACAAGATGTAGATGTATCTAAACTAAATGATGAAGATTCTAAAAATATAATCACAACATTGTATAACTTTAACCAAACTCTAAACAATGTAACAGAAAAAGAAGAACCTTCTATACTTGCAAGATATTTAGTAACACTTGCTGAACAATACAGTAGTTTTTATAATAATTGCCATATATTAGACCAAGAAAAAGAAATTAAGGATGCACGTTTGTACTTAACATATATGGTAAAAACAGTACTAGAAAAAGGACTAAATTTATTAGGAATAAAAGTACCAAATAAAATGTAATTGGACGGTTGAAAAATGATTACAGTTTTGGCTACGTCAAATATTATTTACAAATAGTTGTCATATAATACCGTATGTGTCCTTGCTTTGTAAATAATATTTCCAGCCAAATTAAAATGATTTTGCATTGAGAAGGGAATAGTAAATGAATAAAAACATTTTAAAACATATAATTAGATATTTATTAATGATTTGCATTGTGATTGTATGCTGTACAATATTTAGGTTTTCGTCAGAGCAATCAACAGAGTCTTCTAGAACAAGCGTGGGAGTTACAAAATTTATAGTAAGCATAATATGGCAAGATAATCCAGAAGTTAATACAGATATACTAATAAATACAATACATCCCATAATAAGAAAAGTTGCACATTTTTCAATTTATTTATTGTTAGGAACGCTTGTAATGTGTTGTGCGCAAACATTTAAAGGCTGCAAAGAATATAAATTTGATGCAAGCGTAATGCTATGTTTCTTTTATGCATGCACAGATGAATTCCATCAGCTATTTGTGCCAGGAAGAAGCGGAGAATTTACAGATGTATGTTTAGATACAGTTGGTGCAACGTTTGGAATACTATTAGTAATGATAATAGTATGGATTGTAGAAAAAATAAAAAATAGAAATTCGAATAAACCAAAACAATTAGCAGAAAAAAATGAGGAGACCGGATTAAAAAGGAAAGTAATGTTTATTGCAAGTACTGGCGGACATTTAAATGAATTAATGCAAATAAAACCATTATTCAAAAAATTTGACTATCATATAGTTACAGAAAAAACTAAGGTAGATGACAGTTTTAAAGAAGAATACAAAGATAAAATAAGCTTTTTAATATATGGAACAAAAAAATATCCATTCATATATATATTTAAATTTATAGCAAATTGTTTCATAAGCTTGTATTATTTCTTTAGATATCAACCAGAAGTAGTTGTAACTACTGGTACACATACGGCAGTGCCAATGTGTTATATTGCCAAATTATTTGGAAGCAAAGTAATATTTATAGAAACCTTTGCAAATAGAACATCTGGAACAGTTGCTGGAAGGCTAGTTTATCCAATTGCAGACACATTTGTAGTACAATGGGAAGAAATGCACAAAGTATATCCAAAATCTGTATGTTGGGGGTGGATTTACTAATGATATTCGTAATATTGGGAACTCAAGATAAAAAATTTCCTAGACTATTAGATGCTTTGCAGAAAAAAATAGATGAGGGAAAAATAAGCAAAAAAGAGGAAATAATAGTACAAGCTGGAAGTACAAAATATGAGTCGAAAAACATGAAAATAATAGACTACATGTCTGTTAGAAAATTCGAAGAGTGCATAGATAGAGCCGATTTAATAATATGCCATGCCGGAGTTGGAACTATACTTACAGCATTAAAAAAAGGTAAAAAAATAATAGCTGCAGCAAGATTAAAACAGTATGGTGAGCACGTAAATGACCATCAATTACAAATACTAGATAATTTTACAGCTGAGGGCTATATATTAGCTTTAGAAGATTTTGATAAAATAGACTTGTTAATAAAACAAGCAAAACGCTTTACTCCAGCAAAATTTAAATCAAACAAGAGATATTTTTTAAGACAACTAGAAAAAGAAATAAATATATTAGGATAAAAGACTTCTCGTGGTAGAAATATCATGGGAAGTTTTTTGTATAAACAAGGTAAATATTCTTAAAGTAATCTACTTAATGATTAACATTTACAATGTACATTATATCAAATAATAGCAAAAAATCAAGAATAAAAAGAAAAATTGTAGCAATATGTGAAATAGAAACTTATACAAAAAAATTAAATAATAAAGCTTCAAATATGCTGTAGTGGTAAGAAATAAATTTATTAAATTTATCATTAAGTAGATTACTTAATAAAATAAGTAAAAAAGTCGAAAAAGGTATTGAACTTTTGCTATAAAATTGATATGATAAAGAAGAAATCTAAAAAATAAAGGAGAGTTAAAATGTCAACAAAAGGAAAAAGAATGGCTAATAATTCCGATAATAAGAATAATATAAATTCAGAAGAATTATATGATAATGCAAATTCAGAAAATTATAAATATGGAGCATATGAAAGAAATAAAGAAAGAGAAGAAGAATTTAATGAGAGAAAGAAGAAAAAAATGAATAAAGGATTAAAAATATTTTTAATAATACTACTTATACTTTTTATAATTGTTGCAGGGCTTGGAGTGGCTGGTTATACATTTGTAAATGGTAAAATAGGAAAAATGCAAAAAGAAAATATAGATACAACAGCAGTTGGAATAAATGAAGAAACAAAACAAGAACTAAAAGGGTATAGAAATATAGCTTTACTAGGAATAGATAGTAGAGCAGACGACTATGGACTTGGAAATAGAAGTGATTGCATAATAATTGCAAGTATAAACCAAGAAACAAATGAAGTAAAACTTATTTCAGTATATAGAGATACTTATGTATATGTTACAAAAAGTGGAAAAGAAAGACTAGATAAGATAACGCATGCATATTCATATGGTGGAGCACAAAATACATTAAAATCATTAAATGAAGCATTAGATTTAAATATAACAGAATTTGTAACAGTAAATTTTGATGCTGTAATTGCGGCAGTTGACAGTTTAGGAGGAGTTTACATAGACATAGATAGTTCTGAGGTTAATTATATAAATGATTATATAGATGCAACTTCAGAAAGTTCAGGAGTGAAATCGTCTCATATTACTCATGCTGGAAATCAAAAATTAGATGGTGTACAAGCAGTTTCGTACTCTAGGGTTAGATATACAGCTGGTGGAGATTATAAGAGAACAGAAAGAATGAGAACTGTTGTAGAAGCAATGCTAAGCAAAGCAAAAACGTTAGGAATAGGACAATTAAATAGTTTCGCAGATACAATATTACCAAAAATAAGAACAAACATATCATCATCAGAAATATGGGGGCTAGTTCCAAAACTTGCATCATTTAAAGTTACAGGAAGCCTTGGCTGGCCTTATGAAACAAAAGGAATAACATTAGACAGATGGTATGGAGTACCTGTTACATTGCAAAGTAATGTAGAAAAATTACACAAAGAAGCATTCGGACAAGATGATTATGAAGCATCAGATACAGTAAAAGAAATGAGCTCTGCAATAATAAAGAAAACTGGATATTCTAAATAGAAATTCATTATGTCATTTTGAATCTAAACATGCTAAAATATTATATTGAATAATATTTTGGAATAAAATTTGATAAAAATTGGGAACTTGTAAGAATAATAGAAACTTAGTTTGTAAGCAAGCAAAAAGACAGAAGGGAATGTTTTGAGATGAGCAAAAGCAACTTAGCGGTAAAAGAAGAGATTGATGATTTTGCTGGCGAAGAAGGAATTCTTCAAAATTCAACTATTGATAATGTTAGAGTTATAAAGAAAGAAAAAATAAAAACTAATAAAAAGATTATGTATAACTTTATAAAAAGAACTATAGACGCGATCGGAGCTATAATTGGAATAATTATTTTAATACCAGCAACTATAATTATATACTTAGCTAGAAAAATCCTAAAAGAAGATAAAGGACCATTGTTTTATGAACAATTAAGATATGGAAAAAATGGCAAAGTATTTAGACTATACAAATTTAGATCTATGTGTATTGGAGCTGATAAAAAGTTAAAAGAATATTTAGAAAATAATGAAGAAGCTAGAAAAGAGTTTGAAAAAACTCACAAATTACAAAATGATCCAAGAATAACAAAAATAGGAAATTTCTTAAGAAAGACAAGCTTGGACGAGCTTCCACAAATGATAAACATTTTAAGAGGAGACATGAGCTTTGTTGGTCCAAGACCAGTTGTAGAAAAAGAAGTTGAAGAATATGGAACGAATAAAGATAAATTTTTAAGTGTAAGGCCTGGACTTACAGGATATTGGCAGGTAAATGGAAGAAGTAATACTACATATGAAGAAAGAATGGAAATGGAACTTTATTATGTAGATAATTGTTCTTTATGGCTAGATATAAAAATATTCTTTAAAACATTTATAACTGTATTTAAGAAAGAAGGAGCAGTTTAAATAAAAGTATAGTTGACAAGATTGAAAAGTACAATACGAATCAAAGGGAGAAAAAAGTGGAAAAAAATATAAAAGTTATTGTTGCAGCACATAAGAAATATCAAATGCCGAATGAAAAAATGTATATTCCAGTACAAGTGGGAGCTGAAGGTAAGGAAAAAATAGAAGGATACACGCAAGACAACACAGGTGATAACATATCTTCAAAAAACCCATACTTTTGCGAATTAACGGGATTGTATTGGGCTTGGAAAAACTTAGACGCAGATTATAAAGGACTAGTACATTATAGAAGATATTTTACAAAAGCTAAAAGGATTCCTAAAAAAGAAGACGGAAAATTCAAGATAGTATTAACAAAAAAAGAAGCAGAAGAAATACTAAAAAAAACAGACGTAATACTACCAAAAAAGAGAAATTACTACATAGAAGACTTGTACTCTCATTACAAACACACAATGTATATAGAGCCATTAGATGAAACAAGAAAAATAATAGAAGAAAAATATCCAGAATACTTAGAAGAGTTTGATAAGTTACATAAAAGAACATCAGCACACATGTTCAATATGTTTATAATGGAAAAAGAAATATTAAATGAATATTGTACATGGCTTTTTGATATATTATTTGAACTAGAAAAAAGAACTGATGCAAGTAAATATGACAGTTTCCATGCGAGATTTTATGGTAGAATATCTGAACTTTTATTAGATGTTTGGATAAATAAAAACCAAATAAAATATGAAGAAGTAAAAGTAATGGATATGCAGAAAATAAACTGGTGGAAGAAGGGCACAAGCTTTTTGAGAGCCAAGTTTACAGGAAAAAAATATGAAAAGAGTTTTTAAAAGGAACAGATATGGAAGAAGAATTAATATCAGTAATTGTGCCTGTTTACAACGTTGAAAAATATTTAAATAAATGTGTAGAAAGCATAATAAATCAATCATATAAAAATCTTCAAATAATACTAATTGATGATGGTTCAAAGGATAAAAGTGGAAAGATTTGTGATGAATATGCAAAAAAAGATAAAAGAATAGAAGTAACACATAAAGAGAATGCTGGTGTTAGTGCAGCAAGAAATACAGGGGTGGAAAAAGCAAAAGGAGAATGGATAACTTTTGTTGATGCTGATGATTGGATAGAAAAAGGCCTTTGTTCTATTCTATATATAAAAGCAAGACAAAACGACTGTGAGATAGCTATGTGTGGCTATAGTAGAGTTGTTGGCTCAAGCTCTGAAGTAATTAACTTTAAAGAAAAGGAAACAATTCTAAATTCAAAAGAATATTTGATTGCTGCTTTAAATCCTCAAACTGGAGTTGGTTTTTGTCACACAAAACTAATAAAAAAAACAGTAATAAATGAAATTAGGTTTCAAGAAAAGTTGAAAGTTGGGGAAGATGCAATATATAATGAAATGATTGCAAAAAACATCACCAAAGCAATATATGTAAAAGAACCTTTATATAATTATAGAATTAATATGAATTCTGTTGTTAAAAGGTTTGATGAAAATTATGTAAAAAAATATTTGATTTCAATGGAAAGTAACAAGAAATATATTTTTGAGGTATATAGTAATCAAGAAGAGATTATTCAAAACTACTATAATTATGTTGCTTTCCATGTAATGCTGATTGCAGTAAACTATTGCTATAATCCTGAAAATAAAAGGAAAAACAAAGAAAATAGTTTAAAAGAGGTTTGCAAAAATAGTATTTTCAAGGAAGGACTTGAGCAATGTAATTATGATAACTTGTCTTTAACAAGAAAAATTACATTGTTTACGCTAAAACATAAACTGTACTTAATTACTGGTTTAATATGCAAAGTTAGACAAATGCAAAATAGGAGAAAATAAATGAAAAAAGTATTGGTCTTTGGAATAACAGAGAATCCCGGCGGAGTGGAAAGTGTAATAATGAACTATTACAGAAATATTGACAGAAATGAAATTCAATTTGATTTTTTATGTAATACGGAAGTAGTAGCGTATGAGGAAGAGATAAAATCTTTAGGTGGTGTTATTTATAGAGTAACTGCAAGAAGTAAAGATAGAAAAAAATTTAAAAGTGATATGAATAACTTTTTCCTACAACATGCGGAAGAGTATCAAGCTATTTGGGTTAATGTATGCAGTCTGGCAAATATTGATTATTTGAAATACGCAAAGAAGTATGGAATAAAGAAAAGGATAATACATGCTCACAATTCAAAGAACATGGACAATTTTTTTAGAGGATTATTGCATAAGTGGAATAGAATGTTTATAACAAAATATGCAACTGATTTTTGGTCTTGTTCTGATGAAGCAAGTAGGTGGTTTTATAATAAAAAAATAATTAATAGTAATAAGTATTTATTAGTAAATAATGCTATTGACTGTGATAAATATAAATTTAATCAAAAAGTAAGAGATAAATACAGAAAAGAACTAGGGATTGATGATAAAACATTAGTTATAGGAAATGTTGGAAGAATGCACTTCCAAAAAAATCATCCGTTTATAATTAAAGTGTTTAAAGAAGTCCATAAGGCTGTCCCAAATTCTGTATTACTGTTAGTCGGCGATGGACCTGATAGAGTCCAAATAGAAGATATTGTACAAAAAGATTGTTTGAGAGGTTGTATTAAATTTTTAGGTACAAGGAATGATACAAACAATTTATTGCAAGCTATGGATATTTTTTTGTTTCCATCAATATTTGAAGGATTACCTTTAGCTCTAGTTGAAGCACAAGCTTCAAATTTAATGATATATGCTTCAAATGTAATTAGCAATAAAATAATTGTAGATGAAAAGTTAATTAAATGTATTTCACTTGATAAAGACGAAATCTTCTGGGCTAATCAGATATTAAGGTGCAAATTTATTGACAGAAATACAAATGATATTGAAGAATTGCTAAAAGAAAAAGGCTTTGATATTAGAGTTGAAGCAAATAAAATAGAGAAAAAACTGAAAGGAGAATAATAATGATATATTTATTATTACTAATTTTAATAGTATTATGCGTAACAAGTTTTTTTGTATTTAAGAAAGACATAATTTCGCCATCCTTTATTTTTTCATTAGGCTTTACAATTGCAAGTATCTTTGCAGTTATTTATGCAAAAAAATGGGAATTAGGTCTTCACTTAAATACATTTTTAGTTATATTACTAGGTGTGGCTGAATTTCTCGTAGTTAGTTATGCGGTGCATTTGGTGTTTAAGAAAATAAATGAAAAAAAGGTCAAAGAGAATTTCCAAAGTTCTTGTGAAAAAAATGAGGGTGGATATATAAAAATAAATAGAACTAATGAATGTTTGTACTTGATTCTTATCTTGATCATATCAAGTGTTTATCTATATTATATTGTCAAATCTGTTGATGGTAGTTTTACGGCCATATTTGAAGCAATGTCCAAATATGATAATTTACTAAAGTTTTCAGAACAATCAATTAGCTTGCCATTCTTAATTACAAATCTTGAACTCTTAGTAATTGCCTCTGGCTATTGGTTCATCTATGTGGTAATGAATAACTATCTCTATACTAAAAAAGTAAACATCGTCGAAATTTTTATAATAATAGTATCAATAGTCTCTTCAATGTTGAGTGGCTCAAGAACCATAGCCTTTATGATATTATTTGCAGCAATCACAATATTTATAGTACTGATGCAAAAGAAGAAAAACAATAACAACATATTTACATTAAAACTAGTAAGAAATATTATTATATTGGGATGCATTTTTATCACTGTTTTTTATATCTCAGCTATGGCATGGGGAAGGGTTGCTAAAGATGATAAAATGTATTATTTTGCAATATATTGTGGGGCTGAAATAAAAAATCTGGATATTTTTTTACAAGAAGGTTTTATAAAAAATGATAATATATGGGGAAGTCAAACTTTCTATAGTATAATTCAGACTCTTGCAAAAAAAGTGAAGATTGATAATGTTCAGGATTACAAGCTTGACTTGCCTTTTAGAAATATAAATGGATTAAATCTAGGTAATGTGTATACAACATTTTATCCTTACATTTATGATTTCGGATACATAGGAGAATTCTGGCTAGTGTTGATAATGGCAACAATTTCACAAGTTATTTATGAATTAGCTAAAAATACTAAACAAAAAAATTATCCATCATTGAGTATACTGGTATATTCTAATATTGTAAATTGCTTAATATTATCATTTTTCTCGAATAAATTTTATGAAAATATAATTGCTATGGATATGATAAAAAAGGTGATTTTCTGGATAATTTTGAACCTAGTCTTTTGTGAAATTGATTGGAAAAAAATATATATGAACTTGAAAGAAAAGTATGAAAGAAAAATAGAAAGGGGAAAAGCATATAATAAAAACTGAGTTGTATGCAGTAAGAAAATGAAAATAGATGCTATAATTGTTACTTTTAATAGATTGAATAAATTAAAAAATGCATTAGATGCCTTTGAAAAACAGGAATATTTACCTAATCGTATGATAATTGTAAACAACCATAGCTCAGATGGCACAAGTGAATATTTGCATAAGTGGAAGGAAAAAAATGCAAGTAAATTTGAAGTGGTCCTGATTGAGTTAAATGAAAATATAGGTGGTGCTGGTGGATTCGCTACTGGAATGCAATATGCATTAGATAATGGTGCTGAATGGATATGGGTTTCTGATGATGATGCATATCCAAAAAAAGATGCACTGAAAATAGCAAATGAATTTTTAGAGAAGAATAAAAAAGAAAATATTTCTGCTATATGTGGTACTGTGTTGAAAAATGGGAAGAAAATAGACTTAGGACATAGAAGATATGTAAAAGAGGGTATATTGAAGTTAAAAGAAATTGATTCAAAAAGAGAAGATTACCAGAAAGACCATTTTGAGGTCAACTTATTTACGTATGTTGCAACAATAATTAATGTTGAGAAGATGAAGCAAGTAGGTATAGCTGATAAGGAATTCTTTATATACTATGACGACTCAGATCATGCTGCTAGATTAAATAAGGTTGGAAAAATAATCTGTGTGCCTAAGATTCAAGCAAATCATGATGTTGATGAAATAGCAAGGACGACAGACTATACATGGAAAACATACTACTTATTAAGAAATAAACTATTCTTTTTGAAAAGAAACTTTAAGCATAGATATGCAGAATTCGAAGTAATATTGGTATGGTTACGAATATTAAAAAAGAGAAACAAAGGTTGCACCAAGTTGATTTTAGACGCCATAAAAGATTTTAAATCTGATAAATTAGGTAAAAGATGCGAGTATGTGCCGGGAGTTAATATATATAAATTAAAATAAGTAAAAGAGGAAAAATGAAGAAATCAATAACTAAAAACTATATTTATAACCTAACATATCAAATATTAGTGCTAATTTTACCACTAATAACAACGCCATACATATCCAGAGTACTTGGAGCCGAGAATATAGGAATATACAGTTATACACTATCAATATCTGCATATTTTATATTGTTTGGTTCTCTTGGAGTTGCTCTATATGGCCAAAGAGAGATAGCATATAATCAAGAAAATAAGAAAAAATATACAATAACTTTTTGGGAAATTATAATATTTAGAGCTGTTACAATGGCAATATCAATGATTATATTCTATATTGCCTTTGTAAATGGCTTACAGTACCAAATGTATTATAAAATTTTGCTACTTGAATTATTAGGAAACTGCATAGACATAAGCTGGTTCTTCCAAGGATTAGAAGAATTTAAAAAGACTGTATTAAGAAATATTATAGTAAAATTAATAAGTGTAGTATCTATATTCTCGTTTGTTAAGAGTCCAAGTGATTTGTACATATATTTCTGGATTTATGTGTTATCGATATTAGTAGGAAATGGCTCTTTATGGTTATATTTACCTAAATATCTTGATAAAGTTAAGTTAAAAGAACTAAAAATATTTAGACATTTGAAACCAACCATTGGCTTATTTGTACCACAAATAGCCGTACAGGTTTATACAGTGTTAGACAGAACGATGATAGGTTCAATCATTTCGGATAAATCGGAAGTTGGATTCTATGATCAGAGCCAGAAAATTATAAAAGTTGTATTAGCGCTTATTACATCTCTTGGTACTGTTATGTTGCCTAGAATTGCAAATAACTTTGCAAATGGAGAGAAGGAAAAAGTACACGAGTATATGAAAAAATCATTCAATATGGTATTCTTTCTTGCTTTCCCAATGATATTTGGAATTATTGCAGTATCTGAAAATTTTGTGCCAATTTTCTTTGGACAAGGCTATGAAAAAGTTGCTATATTGATGAATGTAATAAGTCCCATCATTTTATTTATAGGACTAAGCAATGTAACTGGAACTCAATATTTATTGCCAACCAAGAGACAAAAAGAATATACTATTTCTGTCATAGTAGGAGCCATTGTGAACTTTATAATGAATGCATTTCTTATCGGAAAGTATGGTGCTGTTGGAGCATCTATAGGAACTGTAATTGCTGAATTTAGCGTAACTGCAGTTCAAGCATATTTTGTTAGAAAAGATTTTAATTTAAAAGACATAATAAAGCTTTCAAAAAATTATATAATATCTAGCGTAATAATGTCCCTTGTTTGTATGTTAATAAAGAATATAAATGCAGGCAAGTTTGCAACTTTAGTTATACAAGTAATTACTGGTGGAATTACATATGGAATATGTATGCTGGCATTAAAAGATGAATTTGTTTGTGATATAATAGAAAAAGCGAAAAACAAAGTGGTAAAAAGTAATAATTAAATCGGGAGGTAAATTATGAAGTATGATTATTTAATTGTAGGCTCTGGCCTATTTGGTTCAATATTTGCTTATGAGGCAAATAAACGAGGGAAAAAAGTTCTTGTAATAGACAAGCGTTCAAATATAGCAGGAAACATCTATACAGAAAATAAAGACGGAATCAATGTACATAAATATGGTGCACATATTTTTCATACGAGTAATAAAGAAGTATGGGATTACATAAATCAATTTGCTGAGTTTAATAGATATACGAATTCGCCTGTTGCACGTTATAAAAATGAACTTTACAATATGCCTTTCAATATGAATACTTTTAATAAATTATGGGGAGTAGTAACTCCAGAAGAAGCACAGGCAAAAATCGAGCAAGAAAAGAAAGAAGCGGGAATTACAGAACCTAAAAATTTAGAAGAACAAGCAATTTCTTTAGTTGGAAAAACTATTTATGAAAAGCTTGTAAAAGGTTATACTGAAAAGCAATGGGGAAGAAAATGCACAGAGCTTCCTAGCTTTATAATAAAACGTTTACCAGTAAGATTTATATATGATAATAATTACTTCAACGATAAATATCAAGGAATCCCAATGGGAGGATATACTCAGATTATAGAAAAGATGCTTGATGGAATAGAAGTAAAATTAAATTATGACTATTTTGAACATAAACAAGAACTTGATAATATTGCAGAGAAAATAGTATTTACAGGACCAATAGATAAGTATTATGATTATAAATTTGGAGAGCTTGAATATAGAAGTTTGAGATTTGAAGAAGAAGAATTGAATATTCAAAACTATCAAGGAAATGCAGTTGTAAACTATACTGAATACGAAGTTCCATATACTAGAATTATAGAGCATAAACATTTTGAATATGCAAAAAGTCTAGGACAAGAAGATACAATTTCAAAAACAATAATAACAAGAGAGTATCCAGATACCTGGAACAGAGAAAAAGAAGCATATTATCCAATAAATAATGATAAAAATAATGAACTATATCAGAAATATGCAGACCTAGCAAGTAAAGACAAAAATGTTATATTTGGTGGAAGACTTGGAATGTATAAATATTATGATATGGATAAAGTAATAGCAGAAGCTTTGAAATGTGTAGGAGAAAATTTAAAATAAGTGGATTTTGAAAAATGTATGTAATAATTTGTAAAAAAATGAATAAAATATATTGAAAAATATAAATTTTTTGTATTGACATCTTGCACATAGTCATGCTATACTAAGGCTATAGAAGATGAGTAAGCTCCCACTTTAGAGGAGAATTCAAGATGAGTAAGCTCCCACTTTAGAGGAGAATTAAGGATGATGAAATAGGGATTATAACTAGTATTAACTACTAGCTGTAGTCTCTATTTTTGTGCGAAAAGAGGTGAAATATGAGAATAAAGGAAGGAAAATTTAGCGTATATGAGATTGATCCTATGTATTTAGAATATTTGAGTAAATATGATAAAAATGTTAGAAAAAAGTCAAATAGAAAATATTATGGAATATTAATAACAAAAGAAAAAACTGACTATTGTATACCTTTTACGTCGAAAGTTAAGAAGAAAAATCCAAAATTAACAATAAATATTAAAAATAAAAAAGAAGTAATTGCACAGCTAACAATAAATAATATGATACCTGTCATAGATGATGTAGTACATAAAGTGAATATTAAAAACGACAAATCAAAATATTATTTGTATAGAGAACTATATTTTTTGAGAAAATATGATGTAATACAAGAAATATTAAATAAAGCAGAAAAAGTATTAAATGTTTTAAATGATAAGAATAATATTGACTTTGACTTTTTTAAAGTAGTTTGTTGTAACTTTAAACTTTTAGAAATGAAAAGTAATGAATGGAAAAATATCAATAATAAAAATTTGTAGTAACAGTAATAAATATTTTCTAAAAACTATTGCTTTTTTCTTTTATAAAAAATATAATATACCAAGAAAAACTATATTTTATATGACAAAGGAGATTTTACTTATATGAGAAAATATTTTGGAACAGATGGTATTAGAAGAATTGCAAATAGTGAGCTTACACCAGAATTAGTGTACAGAGTTGCAAAAGCTGGAGCTTATGTGCTTTCAAAACACACAGACCATACTCCAACAATTTTTATAGGAAGGGATACTAGAATATCTGGTACTCTAATAGAAGCGGCAATGACAGCAGGCTTTTTAAGTTATGGTGCAAATGTTAAATTGTTAGGTGTTTTACCAACACCAGGTGTTGCGTATTTAACAAGAAGATATAAAGCAGATGCAAGTGTTGTTATTTCTGCATCACACAATACTTTTGAATTTAATGGAATTAAATATTTTAGTAATAAAGGAATGAAAATTCCAGATGCATTAGAAGAAGAAATTGAAGAAGTAATGGATTCTGGTAAATTAGATGCATTAACAGCAGTTAGTGATAAGATTGGTGTGTCTGAAAATAGAGAAGATTTATTAGAGGAATATGTGTATTTCTTTAGAAAGAATTTTGAAGAAGAATTAGAAAACTTAGATAAAGCAAATTTTACAGTAGCAATAGATACAGCAAATGGAGCTACATCAGTTGTTGCAGATAAAGTATTCACAAAGTTAGGAATAAATCATTACATAATAAACAATCATCCAAATGGAATAAACATAAATGATAATTGTGGTTCAACACATATTGAAGGATTACAAAAATTTGTTGTTGAGCATAAATGCAATTTAGGAATTGCTTATGATGGAGATGGAGATAGATGCTTAGCCGTTGATGAAAAAGGTGAACTTATAGATGGTGACCGTATTATGGCAGTGATTTCTAATTATTTGAAAGAAAAGGGCAAGCTTAACAAAAATACTCTTGTGGCAACAGTAATGAGTAATTTAGGATTAATAAAATATGCAGAAAGCAATGATATTCATTTTGAAGCTACAAAAGTTGGAGATAGATATGTTCTTGAAAACATGCTTGCAAATGGCTACAATTTAGGTGGAGAACAATCTGGACACATCATATTATTAGATTATAACCCAACAGGAGATGGAATTTTAACATCTTTAATGCTAATAAAAATAATGTTAGAAAAAGGGTTGGCTATTTCAAAACTATGTGATATAATTCGAATATATCCACAAGTGCTAATAAATGCAAAAGTAAACTCAGATAAAAAATACGACTTTGATAAAGATCCAGAAATAAAATCTGAGATAGAAAAACTAGAAAAAGAATTTTCTGGAAATGGTAGAGTGCTTATTAGACCTTCTGGTACTGAACCACTTGTTAGAGTTATGATAGAAGGCGAGGATCAAGGTTATATTAAAACTAAAGCAGAGGCTTTGGCTAAATTAATAGAACAAAAGTTAAAATAAGAGGAGGAAAACATATGCCATTTATTAATTTTACTAATGTAGCAACAATGTTATTAACATTAGTTGTGTTTCTACTAGCATTAGTACTAAGTAAAGAAACAAAGAAAAGCGGAATTATAGCAACAATGTTATCTGTATTTTTAATAATTCTTGTTTGTCATGCTGTTGAATTGGGAACAATATCAAATATTACAGAAGAAATGCATTATGCAATAACAAGAAGTATACTAGTAGATTTTGTATTTATATTTTTATCTTTTATTTCATACCTATGGATGGATGAAATTCAAGCAAAAGTTGAAAATAGAAAAAGCATAGATAACAGTTTAGAATGGTTCTGGAAAAGAGTTTAATAACAAAGGAAGCACAAAGGTAAATTATTTTTGTGTTTCTTTATTGTTTATAAAACTCTATAACTAAAAATAATCATAAATTTAAATGTAGCAAAATAAGTACTCTTTTCATATTATACAACAGTATGAAAGGAGCTTTTTCTATGGACTATGAATTAATGATGAATGGAAATGTAAAAATAGGTCAAATAGCACCAGAATTTTGTGCTACAACTACAATGGGCAATATATCTTTAAATGATTATAAAGGTAAATGGATAGTATTGTTTTCGCATCCAGGGGATTTTACACCCGTATGAGCATACAATTTGGGGAAAATTGCATATACGCTAAAAACTTCGTTTTTAGGCTGGTAAGTGGGATTAGTATAACTCCCTGTTCATGCAAAATTATTCAATGGATAATTTTGACAGGATAAATGAGTTTGTGGTATTATCTAAATTAGAAAAATAGAAATTTGTTGAAGTGGAGGATTGATTATGAAAAAATAAAAAACAGGAATATTATTAATTATATTAGGAAACTTATTATATTTAGTTTATATATTTTTTTGTAAAGAGGTGTAAATATGAGTGATTCAAAAGAAAATGTTGATGTATTAAAAATGTATGGAGAAGACAGTACTACACAAAGAGATGAATTTTTAAAAAAGCATAACTTAAATGAAAAGGGGCTTACTAGTAAACAAGCTGAAATTAATATTAAGGAATTTGGTCTTAACGAAACAAAAAAGGCTAAACCTAAGAAGTGGTATAATTATTTATTACAAAGTTTACTAACACCTTTTAACTGCATTTTAATTGGTATTTCAATTATCTTAATATATACAGATATATATTTAGCAATAGAACCAAGCTATGCAAATATAATAGTCATAGCAATTTTAGTTACTGCAAGTACTTTATTAGATTTTTTTGAGTCATATAGATCTAATAAGGCAGCAGAAAAATTAAGGGAAATAGTTGAAACAACTACTACAGTTATTAGAGATAACAAAGAAATAAATATACCAGTTAAAAATGTAACCTTAGGAGACATTGTTTTATTGTTTGCTGGAAGTATTATACCAGCTGATTTAAGAATAATCGAATCAAAAGACCTATATGTAGGACAGGCTTCATTAACTGGAGAATCAGATAATATAAAGAAAACTGTTGAACTAGAAAACAATCAAGAAGGATTAGACAGCATATCAGACTTTGATAATATTTGTTTTATGGGTACAAATGTTATATCTGGTTCGGCAAAAGGTGTTGTAATAAAAGTTGGAGATTCAACATATTTTGGGAAAATAGCAAATACCGTAACTTCTGGAAAAGAAAAAACAGCATTTCAAAAAGGAATTGAAAGCATAAGTAAATTACTAATTAAAATTATGATTTTTATGATTCCAATAGTATTTTTAATAAATGTGGAAAAACATGATATTATTCTAGCATTTACTTTTGCCGTTGCAATAGCAATTTGCATAACACCACTATTGCTACCTGTTATTTTATCTTCAAGTTTATCTAAAGGTGCTGTAAGAATGTCAAAAAAGAAGACTATTGTTAAGAAGTTAGATTCGATTCAGAACTTTGGAGCAATGAACATATTCTGCACAGATAAGACAGGAACATTAACAGAAGACAAGATTGTTCTAGAAAAATACTTAAATGTAAATGGAGAAGAAGACTCAAACATTTTAAAATATGCCTTTTTAAATGCCTATTTGCAAACAGGACTAAAAAGCAATATAGACGAGGCAGTAGTTGCTAAAGCTAAAACTGTTGGAATTGAAAATAGTTTAAAAAAATATAAAAAAATAGATGAAATTCCTTTTGACTTTTCTCGTAGGTGTTTATCTGTAGCAGTAGAAATAGATAATAAAGATGAATTAATAACCAAAGGTGCTGTTGAGGAAATTCTAAATATTTGTACAACATTTGAATATAGGGGACAAACGGAAAAGCTTACAAATGAAAAAATAGAAAACATGAGAAAAATTTGTAAAAACTTAAATGAGGAAGGTTTTAGAGTTGTTGCCATTTGTAAAAAAATTATAACTAATAATAAAAAAGATTTTAATAGTACTGATGAAAAAGACATGACTTTACTAGGTTTTATTGGTTTTCTTGATCCACCAAAGGAAAGTGCAAAAGAAGCAATAGAAAGCTTAAATAATGCAGGAATAAGAGTTATGGTTCTTACAGGTGATAATGTTGAAGTTACAAGATGTGTTTGCAATAAAGCAGGGATAAATTCAAAAGAAATCATAACTGGAAATAAAATAGATACATTATCAGATGTAGCACTATCAAGATTATTAAAAAGAAATAATATATTTGCGAAACTTTCTCCAATACAAAAAGCAAGGATTGTTAGAGTTTTAAAACAAAATGGAAATGTTGTAGGATATATGGGAGATGGAATAAACGATAGTCCAGCGTTAATAAATTCCGATGTCGGAATTTCTGTTGATACTGCAGTTGATATAGCAAAAGAAACTGCAGATATTATATTACTTGAAAAAGACCTTAATGTACTATTAGATGGTGTAATGGAACGGAAGAAAAACATATGTAAATTTAATGAAATATATAAAAATGGCAACAAGTTTCAACTTTGGGGAAGTAGTTTCAGTAATTATTGCAAGCATTGTACTACCATTTTTACCTGAAACACCAATTCAACTATTAGTAGAAGGATTATTATATGACTTTGGTCAAATGACAATTCCGTTTGACAATGTAGATAAAGAATTGATTAGAAAGCCAAAAAAATTAAATATAAAAAGCTTAAAAAGGTTTATGTTTTTTATGGGTCCTGTAAGCTCACTATTTGATATAGTTGTATTTTCACTATTATGGTTTGTTTTCACAGTTAGAGATGTTACACACTTTCAAACAATATGGTTTACTTACAGTATAGTATCAAATTTAATAGGAATGCACATTATAAGAACGGCAAAAACACCATTTATACAAAGTAATGCACATAAGGCTGTTTATATATCTTCAATTCTGTTAATTATAATAGGTATTTTAGTACCATTCACTCCTCTAGGAGCTGCGATAGGCTTAGCACCAATTGCATTAAAATATATTTTCATGATATTTGGAGTCACATTCTTATATTGTATTGTAGCAAGTTATGCAAAGAAAATTTATATAAAGAAATATAAGGAATGGATATAGAAATAATTGAAGATAGGAGATGATTTGAATGAATCAATTAATATAGGAACATTTTTGATAGTTTTAGAAAATTTATTATATTTAGCATTTACATTTTTTACTGGAAATGAGACAAGCAGTTTTGAAAATTTTAGTAGTGGCTTATTAGTAGGACTATCAATTGGCTGTAAATAAGTTTGGCTATATGGCTGGGATTTTATCTATTCATTTTAGCTATTGAATTTGTAGTACGATTTTTGACAAGGATAGGTAAAAAATAATTGCAAATTACACAATTTAGTAATTAGTTGGAAAAATAGTAATTTTTTGTTATGATTGGAGGAATTTAAAATGAGAAAAATATGGAAGGAAATAACAATATTATTGATACAGTTATTTATGTTTTACATTTTTCCTTTATTTGCAGGACCAACAGATATAATGGGAATGGTATTCTTAATTTTGGTATCAACTTTTATACTTGCTATAATATTTGCTAGTATTTCAAAGGAAAAATGGAAATATATCTATCCAATAATTATATCTATATTGTTTATACCATCAGTGTTTATTTATTATAATAGTTCAGCTTTAATTCACGCAGTTTGGTATTTGGTTGATTCTGGTATTGGCTTTTTAATAGGTTTAATTATTTATAAAATAACTAATAAAAAGTAATACAAATTATATGTATAAGGAGATTTAAAAGTTATGAATAAAGAAAAATTGATATCAAAAATATTTTCAATATTAAGTCTTGTATTTGCAATTTTAACTTTGGTTGGTGGATATTTGGTAATTACTCATAAATTAGATAATGCTGGATATTCAGTTATACCAATGTTATTTACACTAATATTTAGTACATTATATAAGAATAGTAAAAAAGATAAAGAGTAATATAAATTACAAGTTATAGGAGAAATAAATGATAAGAAAATTTGAAAAAAATGATATAAATCCTGTAATGCAAATATGGAAAAATGAAAATATAAAAGCTCATAAATTTATATCAAAAGAATATTGGAAAAATAATTATAATTATGTAAAAGAAATTTTACCAAATGCAGAAATATATGTTTATGTTTTAAAAGAAAATATTGTAGGATTTATAGGAATAAATGAGAATTATATTGAAGGAATTTTTATTGATACAAATAATCAATGTAAAGGAATAGGAACATCTCTATTGAATAAAGTAAAAGAAAACAGAGATAATTTGACATTAAGTGTATATAAGAAAAATATAAATGCTATCAATTTTTATAAAAAGAATGATTTTATAATTACAAGCGAAAATATAGACAAAGATACAGCTGAAACAGAATACACAATGACTTGGAATAAGTAAGAGCCAAATTACAAGTTATCGAAATAATTAAATATAAATTTTTACCATAAGTTGATTAAACTATCAGCTTCTTTTTGGGCTAAAAAATGAGTTAGATAATATTTCAATTTTGACAGAAAAAAGGAAGAGTAGGAGAGGGGACAGTTTTGTAAAATGAAGATATTTAATAATAATTAAAATTTCTAAACTAATTCTAAAAAATCTTATAAGAAAATTTTATAAATGTACAAACCAGATTTAATTATTTAGCTTATTATTATAATTATTTTATAAATTAGGTACTCTGTTGGCAAAGAGAAAATACACTGGTGAATAAATTTGGGAGTAGTTTTTATACTCCCTTTTTATTATATAAGGAGTAAAATGGAAAGTATTGAAGGAAAATTATATTTTATAAAAGATGAATTCATTGAAAAGTACAACCCTAAATATCATTTAATGGAGAACAAAGAAGCTGGAACAATAAGACCAACTTATTTTTGTTTTAGAGATAAAATTGATAAAGATATATTATGGTTTGTGCCTATGTCTTCAAAATATGTTTCCAACTTTAGAAATATACATAGAACAAGAATATAAAAAAACAGGAATATAAATTAAAGTTCCTAAAACTGTAAAAGAAGAAATATATAAGAAAACTAGAGATGTTTTTGCACTTACAAATAGAGGAATTGTAGCCACATTTATTAATTTACCTGAATTTCTAAAAGAAATAAAGATAGAAAAATCTTGAATTTATTAATAAAAATAAATAGTGATTTGATATTTCAATATTTTAATGTTACTAATAAAGAAAATTTAACAACTAAAAACGTAATAGAGACTATAAAAGAAAATATAAAATTATCAAGATAAAATAAGTATTAAAATAATACTTATTTTTTTAAATATTGAAACTTTTTTTAAAAAAAGATACACTATTAAAGTAAAGGGGGATAAGAATGAGGGTAGAAATAAACATAGAAAATTTTGAAAAAATATATAATGAAACATATTCACAAATTCTAAAATTTATAATATGTAAATGTAAAAATCTAGATGATGTAAATGAGTTAATCCAAGATACATATGTTGAGTTATATAAAACAATTAAAAATAAAAAAAATATTATAGTGGAAGATCATCTTTCTTATATATGTGGAATATCTAAAAATATTCTTAAGAAATATTATAAAAATAAATATAAAGAAAAAATTGTATTTCTTACAGATAATATAAATGAAGAAAATATTGACAGTTCTTCTATAGATGAAATAGAAATTGATTTTATAAATAAAAATAACGTAGAAGAAGTTTGGGATTATTTGAAGAAAAAAGGTATTATAATTGAAAAAAGCTTTTATCTTTATTATGCAGTAGGTTTAAAAATTAGTGAAATATCAAAATTATTAAATATTAAGGAATCCAGTGTTAAGAACTATATATATAGAACTGTAAAAGAATTGAAATTAACCTTTGGAGAGGAGGGGGAGTAAGTGAAAAATAAAATCTTTGAAAATTTTACAAACGATAAATTTAATAAAGATGAAAATTTTAAAGCCATATTGGTTAAATCAAAGGAGGCGATTGATATGAAAACCAAAAATAAAAAAATATTAAATATTGCAGCAATTATCCTAATAACAGTTGCTGTTACAGTAATATCTCCAAAAATTTATGCTGAATTTCAATGGAATGTAAAATTCAATGAATATAAAAAAAGATCAGTAACAGCAAAACAAGGTGAATTAAAATCAGATTATGATGAAATTGTTAATATGGATTATGCAATAAAAGATGAAATCGGTGTAAAAGTTGATTCAATAGCATTAACAGATGAATCGTTTACTGCACAAATTAATTTTAAATTTCCAAACAATGCTAAGTTAAATTCAGAAACATTTTCATTTGGTTATGCGGTATATGATGAAAATAATAGAATATATAATATCACTCCAAGAATGCATTTGGGAAATATAGAAAAATATGATACCTATACAAAATGTTTATATAAAGAATTAGGAATAAAATATGACAAAAAAAATATATACGATGTACAGATAGCTAATTACTCAAATTCTAATAACAACAGCGCACAAAATTTTAATATTATTTCTGAAATAAACTTAAATACTACATCTAGTTTTCCAAAAAGCAAACGTATATATATAAGAATTTTTGATTTAGGATATAATATGATAGATAAAACAAATAATTATGCAGAAAATTTCCAAATTTCAGATTCTGAGTGGATTTTTGAAATAAATATTCCTGACAAATTTTATAATAGAAAAACTACTGAACTTAAATTAAGTAATGAAATTACTGCAATAGAAATCAAAAAATTTCAAATAACAGAAAAAGGGATTACATTAAACTTTAAAGAAAAAGGCATAACACAACAATTATTAGATGCTAAAGAATTATCACAAGATGATTGGAAAGAATATATAAATAGTATAGTATATATTACAGATGAAAATAAACAAATATACAATGCAGAAATGCTAAACACAGGAGAAGAAAACGATTTATTACAATGTATATTCACAAATATTAGCAAAAATAATTTGAAAAATCATAGATATTATTTAAACTTAAAAGACGAAGGTCAAATAAATACCAGTGAAATTTTAATAAAATAGTAAAATAAATCCTCTTCATTTATGAAGAGGATTTATTCATTGTTAATTTATTTAAATTTATGAATAAATAAGCATAAACAGAATATATATTACAAGGTGATTATATGTTTTTAGTATTTAGCAAAGAAAAAATATTTACTTATTTAATATCTGTATTAACAGTAACATTATTATTTGTAGGCGTTGCAAATTATCAAACAAAAGATCAAGATATAATAGAAGCTTCTTCAAACACAGGAAAATTATTACCAATATACAAAGTAAAAACAGAACAGAAAAAAGTTGCACTAACAATGAATTGTGCATGGAATGCAGATGACATAGATAAAATATTAGAAGTGTTAAAAGAGAATAATGTAAAAATAACTTTTTTTATGGTTGGAGATTGGATTGATAAATATCCAAAAGCAGTGAAAAAGATAAATGATGCAGGCCAAGAAATACGGAAGTCATAGTGATACACATCCACATGTAAATAATTTAAGTTATGAAAAAAATATAGAAGAAATAGAAAAAAGTAATGATAAAATAGAAAAAATTACTGGTTCAAGAACAAAACTATATAGGGCTCCATACGGTGAATATAATAATACAGTTATAAATGCTGCAATAGATAAGGGGTATTATACAATTCAATGGAGTTTAGATACATTAGATTATACTGGACTTACTGGTGATGAAATGTGGAATAGATTAGATAAAAAATTAGTTGCAGGTGATATTATTTTAACTCATAATGGTACTAAACATACAGCAGATTCCTTAGATATGTTACTTAAAAATATAAAACAAAAGGGGTTTGATATAGTTCCTGTTTCTGATTTGATTTATAAAGAAAACTATAAAATTGATTCTACGGGAATGCAAGTAAATAATTAATTAATGTAAAAATAAATATACAGTTCAGTGAAAATATGTATAAAAATTAAAGATATGTATATAATTTAATAAAGCATAATTCTGCAAGTATAGGAAAAATCTACATTTTTTAAATAAATTTAACTTTTTATGTAGACAAAACCAAAAAAATGGTGTATAATAATAAATGTAGTTAAGAGAAAAGCACGAAGATAAATATACAATATTGATAAAAAATAAGGGAGGAAAAAAATTTGGATACAAATTATTTAGAAAACAACTACTTAACATTAGTTGGAAAAGTTACAGGAGAAAAAAATTTTAGTCATGAAATTTATGGAGAAAAATTTTACGTATTTAATTTAGAAATTGAAAGATTAAGCGGAAATGCAGACATTATACCAATAACAGTATCAGAAAGAATAGTAACTGATGAAATGTTAATACAAGGTAAAAAATTATTAGTAAAAGGACAATTTAGATCATACAATAGTTATGAAAATGAAAAAAACAGATTAATATTAACAGTTTTTGCAAAAGATGTTGTTGAAGTTGAAGAACCAGAAGAACAAGAAGAAAATGAAATGGTTAAAAAAGATATGGTAACAAATGAAGTTGTTTTAGTTGGCTACATTTGTAAAAAACCAATTTATAGACAAACACCTTTTGGAAGAGAAATAGCAGATGTTTTATTAGCAGTTAATAGAGCTTATAATAAATCAGACTATATTCCAACAATTGCATGGGGTAGAACAGCAAGATTCTGCCAAAACTTAGAAGTTGGAACAAAAGTTAAAATAGTAGGTAGAGTTCAATCTAGAATGTATGAAAAGAAACATGAAGATGGAACTGTTGAAAATAGAGTTGCTTATGAAGTATCTGTTGGTAGTTTAGAAGTTGTTGAAGAAGTTGAAAATTCTGAAAACAAAGATACAGAAAATCAAGAAGCTGTATAAAATAATAATAAGATATAAAAACAGTGTAATCTGAAAAGATTATGCTGTTTTTTATGTGAAATTTATTGCGTTCCAATTTGTTCTTTGATATAATCTTATTGAATAAAAGAAGGAAGGAAAAACTTATGAAAATAAAAAAACAAAAAGAAAATAAAACAAAAAATGAAAAATTAAAAAAAAATATTAATATAAATATAAACTTTACAATAGTAGCCATAGTGTTAATAGCCATATTTTGCATATGTGTAACACCAATTACATTACAAAATGACACATATTACACAATAAAAATAGGAGAACTAATAAAAAACAATGGAATAGACATGATGGATCATTTTTCATGGCATGAAAATTTGAGTTATACATATCCACATTGGTTATATGATTTATGTACATATTTCATATATGCAATTGGAGGATTTAAAGGAATTTATATTATTACTTGTGCATTATCTGTAATATTAGGAATATCAATATTTTTAGTAAATTCAAAACTAACTAAAAATAAATCAATATCATTTATTATAACAATTGGGGCAATATATGTGTTAAAACCATATATTGCAGCAAGAGCACAATTAGTAACATTCATATTGTTTATATGGGAAATATTTTTTATAGAAAAATTTATAGAAAACAGAAAAATAGGTTATGGAATAGGACTTATAATTATATCAGTATTAATTGCAAACTTGCATGTTGCAACATGGCCATTCTTCTTTGTACTATTTTTACCATATATAGCAGAATATCTAATATCATTAATATCAGACATAATTATTTATAAAAAAGATAGAGAATTAGTAATAAAATACAAAATCAAAGTAGCTCAAAAGAAAAATAATTTAGAAAGAGTAGGAGAATTACAAACAAAATTAAATGAATTAGAAGATAAAAATATAAAAATTAAAGCAAAAAGAGAAGATGAAAACAATTCATATAAGCTTATTATAAAGAGAAAGAAAAATGTTAAATTTTTAATTATTATTATGATTATATGTGCATTCACTGGATTATTAACACCAATTGGTGATACTCCATATACATATTTATATAAAACAATGGAAGGTAATACAACAGAGAGTATTAGTGAACATTTACCATTAACACTTATTAATAATAATGAAGCAATGTGTATTTTAGTAATATTTTTAGCAATACTTATTTTTACAAAAGTAAAAATAAGATTATCAGATTTGTTTATGATTACAGGGTTGTGTTGTTTAATGTTTGCTACAAGAAGACAGTTATCAATGCTTACACTAATTGGCTCAGTGGTATTAACAAGATTAATTGTTGAAATGATACAAATATATACAAAAAATAATGGTTTGAAAGAATTTGAAGAGGCTTTTAAACACATAGGAGTAGTTATTTCATTGGTTGTATTAATTGGAATAATGGGATATGATAATATAAAACCAAGATTAGATGACAAATTTGTTGATTCTAAATCATATCCTGTTGAGGCTTGTGATTATATATTGGAAAATATTGATTTGAGTACAGCTAAATTTTATAATGAGTATAATTATGGAAGTTATATGTTGTTTAGGGGGATACCTGTTTTTATAGATTCAAGAGCTGATTTATATGCACCAGAATTTAGTGGAAACAAAGATGAAGATATATTTTCAGATTTTATAAATACATCTTCTATTTCAAAATTTTATGAGGATACTTTTGAAAAATATAATATTACACATGTTATACTTGGTAAAAAATCAAAAACTAATATGATAATTACTAAAACTCATGATGAAAATTATAAAGAATTATATTCAGATGATAATTTTGTTGTTTATGAGAGATTAAACAAATAGTTTACAATTCACAGTCTTATGAAATATCATATGGTTGTGAATTGCAACAATAAATAAAAAGGAAGTGCAATTTTGAAAGTAAATATAAAAGAACAAGATATAGGAAAAAGAATAGATTCATATTTAGCGGAAAATACAGAATTTTCTAGAGCACATATTCAGAAAATGATAGAAAATGAAAAAGTTTTGGTAAACGGAAAAAAGACAAAAGTATCATATAAAATCCAAAAGGATGATGATATAAGTGTTAAAAATGAAATACCAAAAGAAGTTTCACTAGAAGCACAAGATATACCAATAGAAGTTTTATATGAAGATAATGATATTATAGTTGTAAATAAACCAAAAGGAATGGTAGTCCACCCTGCAAATGGAAATCCAGATGGAACATTAGTAAATGCTGTAATGGCTATTTGTAAAGATTCTCTATCAGGGATAGGCGGAGAAATTAGACCTGGAATAGTTCATAGATTAGATAAAGATACATCAGGAGCTATTGTTGTTGCAAAAAATGATAAAGCGCATATTAATATGAGTGAACAAATAAAAAATCATGAGGTTGAAAAAACATATATTGCATTAGTTAAAGGCTTTGTTAAAGAAGAAGAGGCAACTATAAATATGCCAATAGGTAGAAGTACAAAAGATAGAAAAAAAATGGCTGTTAATAAAAATGGTAAAAATGCAGTTACACATTTTAAAGTTTTGGAAAGGTTTGAAAAATATACATTATTAGAAGTAAAAATTGAAACAGGAAGAACTCATCAAATTAGAGTTCATTTATCAGAAATTGGTTATCCTGTTGTTGGAGATACTACATATTCAAATGGTAAGAATGATTGGGGAATTAAAGGACAATGTCTTCATGCTAAATCATTGAAATTCAAACATCCAGTTACAGGTAAAGAAATGTTTATAGAAGCACCTTTACCAGAATATTTTGAAAATGTATTACAAGAGTTAAGAAAATAAAGAAGGGAATATAGATGGAAGAAGAAAGTATAAGATTGCAGAAATTTTTGGCAAATAGTGGAATCGCTTCAAGAAGAAAGTGCGAAGAGCTAATTTTAGAGGGTAAAGTTTCTGTTAATGATGAAGTTGTAAATGAGCTTGGTACTAAGGTTAATCCAGCTGTGGATAAGGTTGAATTTTGTGGAAAACCAGTTCAAAATTCAGATAAAATGGTATATATTTTGCTAAATAAACCAATTGGGTATGTTACAACTGCAAAGGACCAATTTGATAGAGATTCTGTTTTAGATTTAGTTAAGGTGAAAGAAAGAATTGTTCCTGTTGGAAGACTTGATATGTATACATCAGGGGCTTTGATTTTGACTAATGATGGTGATTTTGTTTATAAAGTCACTCATCCAAAACATGAAATCACAAAAACATATACTGTTACTTTAAGAGGAATTATTCAAAATGATGCTGTTGAGAAATTAAGAAATGGTGTGGAAATTGATGAGTATGTTACAAGACCTGCAAAAGTTAAAATTTTAAAAACTGATGAAGAAAAAAATATTTCTAGATTAGAGATAACAATTCATGAGGGGAAAAATAGGCAAGTTAGAAAGATGTGTGAGGCTGTTGGTAGTAAAGTCATTGCTTTGCATAGAAGTAAAATAGGAGACATAGGTGTTAAGGATTTAAAACTTGGAACATGGAGATATTTGAAGGATTTTGAAGTTAAGAAAATTTTGATGTAACTTATATAACAAAAGAAAAATGAAGGAGAAACAAATGAGTGTATTTAATTTTTTCCCAGAAGGATGGAAAAATGATGAAATAGAAAATACAAAAGGAATTTTACAAGGTATTGTTACAAATTGTGATGAACATTGTAATTTATATGTAGAATTATCAAATGGAAAAAGAGGAATTATACCAAGAACAGAAGTTGAGGCTATAAATATAGATGAAAATGGAGTTCCAAAAATCAATTTATGTGAGGGAAAAGTTCATAAATATGTTCAATTTAAATTAAAAGAAAAAAATGGAGACAAATTAATTTTTTCTAGAAAAGATGCACAAAATGAAGTTTTAAATTGTGTGAAGCATGATTTAAAAGAAGGAGAGTGTGTTAGAGGAATTGTTAAGAATATTACTCCATATGGTGCATTTATAGATATTGGAGGAGGAATAGTAGGTCTAGCATATATCGAAGATTTATCTGTTGCTAGAATAAAATCTCCATATGAAAGACTAAAAATTGGACAAAATGTAAAAATTGTGGTAAAATCTATAAATAGAGAGACCGGAAAAATCAATTTATCATATAAAGATACATTAGGAACTTGGGAAGAAAATGCACATAAATTTTCTGCTGGGATGAATGTAAAAGGAATAGTCAGAGAAACAGAAAAAAATAAAAATGGTATTTTCATAGAAATTACACCAAATCTAGTAGGAATGGCAGAATATAAAGATGGACTAGAATATGGAAAACAAGTTGATATACATATTAAAAAAATTGATTATGATAAGAAAAAGGTCAAAGTAGTTTTATTATAATAATTATTATAAGATAGGGGGAATTTAAAATGGTAGAAGATAATGAAATAAAAGCACAAGTATCACCATTTGCAATTAGAGAAGGAGAAATCAAAACTTTTGACGGTAAAGATGGATATGTTTCAATGAACCAAATAGTACATAAGATAAATATAGGTCATATTACAGACATTCATTTTGCTATATTAGATTTGGTAAATGAATTTGAATTTATAACATCAAGACAATTATATCAAATGTTAGAAATAAAAGGTATAGACCCTAAATCACAAGATAAATTGAATAATAAACTAGATGCATTAGTAAAATCTAAAATATTAACTAGATATTATTTTACATCTGACGAAGGAAAAGGAATTTATAGAATTTATTGCTTAGAGAAGATGGGAAAATATTTATTAACTTCAAAAGAAGTTGAATGCAAATGGCAACCTTCTGATAATACAAAACCAGTTCCAATGATTAAGAAAAGATTAGCAGGAAATCAAGTGTTAATTGCTTATCTAAGAAAAGTAAAAGCTTTTGATAGTTATACAGTAAAACCAGCACTTACAGCAAAAACATTGGGAAAGGTATTTAAGGCAACAGGTGGTTCTGTTAAACTTACAAAAAATAATAAATCTATTCAATTCTTATTTGAAGCTGTTAGAAGAGAAATGGATTGGCAAAAGAAGTTAGTTGAAAAAATGAATTTGTATAAAGACTTTTATGAAAATTTCCAACCTGGTGATTCTGGATTTGCAGGTTTGCCTCAACTAATCTTTGTTTGTGAAGATGAAAAACATATGGCAGAGTGCTTTAAAGAGATTGTGACTAATAAAGTTGAAATTCCTCAAATTAAATTATTATTTACTACTGATTTAAGACAAAATAAGGAAACATTAGATGAAACATTGGTTGAGTTTAAATTAGTTGATGGTAAATATAAAATGGAAGATGTTGAACTTAAATTGTTAGGTTAATGTTCTTTTGGTGACATATCTTTTGGAAATATTGAAATGTTAAATAAATTATAAAAAACTTGGGTTGTATAATTTTAAGATTTATGGTAAAATATTAGTATAAAGTTACATATGTTTGAGCTTAATGCAGAAGGAGGAAAAAATATGACAGAAGAGATATTAAAGAAAGTTATTCAAACTATGAGACAGCGGGAAACAATAAAAAGGATAACACAGGAAAAAGATGTATGGATGGCTTATAAAGAAGAGAAAAATGCTCTGAGTAAGTCATTAGAACAACTAAAACAGAACATTGGAAAAAAAAGAAACTCGATGTCAGAAATCTTTTATATGATTGATAAAAATAATGCAGTTGAAATTGCAGTTATTTTATTGATGATGGGATTGGATGATATCGATGTGATGACGTTAAAAGACGTAGAACAATTTATCGAAATCCTGAAATGTGATGTGGAGGGAGAATTTAAAGAAATTGCAATCAGATTTGCAGATTTCTTAGATTTTCAAATATTCTCTTATTATACAGAAGGAGAAAGAATAAAAATATTTTTATAAAAAAATAAAGCTCAAACAAAAAAGAGAACCTTTTAGGTAATTCCTAAAAGGTTCTTTGCTCTATTTACATCATCATCATTAGCAATGCGAACACCATCTAATTCATATTTAAACCCAAGATTTTCCCATTTATATCTTCCCATATCATGATAAGGAAGAATTTCAACCTTATCAACAGTACTTAGACTAGAAATAAAATCTTTCAATTGTAATAAATCTTGTTCGTCATCAGTATAGCCAGGAACAAGAACTTGACGAATCCACATATGAATATTATTATCACTTAAATATCGTGCAAAAGCAAGTTCTTTCTCATTATTAAAACCAACTAGATTTTTACATTTTTCTGAGTTAATATGTTTAATATCTAATAAAACTAAATCAGTAAGAGAAAGAAGCTTTTTAATATCATCTGTTAAAGCAACCATACCTGACGTATCAACACAAGTATGAATATTTTCTTTTTTCAGCTTTTTAAATAACTCAATTAAAAAATTAACTTGTAACAAGGGTTCACCACCAGTCACAGTAACTCCTCCATTTGGATAAATATAATTTTTATATTTCATTATTTTTTCAAATATATCGTCCAATGACTTATATTCGCCACCATTCATATTCCAAGTGTCTCTATTATGGCAGTATTTGCATTGTAGATGACAACCTTGTAAAAATAGTACAAATCTTATTCCTGGACCATCTACTGTTCCAAATGATTCTATTGAATGTACTTTTGCGTAATATTTTAAATCAATATCTTTTTTTTCCATACTGTTACTCCTAAAAATATTAATATATAATAAGTTCGTATAAAAATTTAAAAATTAGGGATTAGAGACTCATACCCTAATCCCGTTTTTTTTAAATTCTTTCATGAATTGTTCTATTTACAACATCTAATTGTTGTTCTCTTGTTAGTTTTGTGAAGTTAACCGCATAACCAGAAACACGAATTGTAAGTTGAGGATATTTTTCAGGATGATCCATAGCATCTAGTAATAAACTTCTATCAAAGACATTTACATTAATGTGATGACCTGTTTGTCTAAAATATCCATCTAACATATTTACCATATTTGTAACTCTTTCATCTTCTGTTTTTCCAAGAGTACCTGGTGTTATTGAAAATGTATAAGAAATACCATCTTCTGCTTCTTCAAATGGAAGTTTTGCGATTGAGTTCATAACTGCCAATGCTCCATTTGTATCTCTACCGTGTAGAGGGTTGGCTCCTGGTCCGAATGGTGCACCAGCTCTTCTTCCATCTGGTGTGTTTCCTGTATTTTTACCATAAACAACATTTGATGTTATTGTTAATATTGATAATGTTTGCTTTGAATTTCTATATGTTTGATGTTTTTGTAATTTTGTTAAAAATCTCTTTACAACACATACAGCAAGTTCATCAACTCTATCATCGTCATTACCGAATTTAGGGAAGTCTCCTTCTATTTCGTAATCAACTGCTAGACCTGTTTCATCTCTAATTACTTTTACTTTTGCATATTTTATAGCAGATAATGAATCAGCAACTACTGATAATCCAGCAATTCCGCATGCCATTGTTCTTAAAATTTCTCTGTCATGTAGAGCCATTTCAATTGCTTCATATGAATATTTATCATGCATATAATGAATTGCGTTTAATGCTTTTATATAAATTTTTGCAACATATTCCATCATTTGATCAAATTTATCTATTACTTCATCAAAGTCTAGGTATTCAGATGTTATTGGTGCATATTTTGGTGTAACTTGTTTTCCAGAGATTTCATCTCTACCACCATTTATAGCATATAGCAATGTTTTTGCTAAGTTTGCTCTTGCACCAAAGAATTGCATTTGTTTTCCTATTTTCATAGGTGAAACACAACATGCTATTCCATAATCATCTCCTAATGTTATTCTCATTAAATCATCATTTTCATATTGGATTGATGATGTTTTGATTGATAAATCTGTTGTATATCTTTTAAATCCTTCTGGTAATCTTGTTGACCATAATACTGTTAAGTTTGGTTCTGGTGCAGGACCTAAGTTTTCTAGTGTGTGTAAAATTCTAAATGAGTTTTTAGTTACCAATGTTCTACCATCAATTCCCATACCACCAATACTTTCAGTTACCCAAACTGGGTCTCCACTAAATAGTTCATTGTATTCAGGTGTTCTTAAAAATCTAACTAATCTTAATTTCATTACAAAGTGGTCCATTATTTCTTGAACTTGTTCTTCTGTTAATGTTCCATCTGCTAAATCTTTTTCAAAGTATATGTCTAAGAATGTTGATGTTCTACCAATACTCATTGCAGCACCATTTTGGTCTTTAATTGCTCCTAAATATCCAAAATATAACCATTGTACAGCTTCTTTTGCATTTGAAGCTGGTTTTGATATGTCATATCCATATTTTGCAGCCATTACTTTTAATGCTTGTAAAGCGTCAATTTGTTCTTTCATTTCTTCTCTTTCACGAATAATTTCTTCTGTGAATTCATTTGTATCTAGTACTTCTAATTCTTCTCTTTTGATGTCTATTAATAAGTCAACACCGTAAAGTGCAACTCTTCTGTAATCTCCTATAATTCTTCCACGTCCATATCCATCTGGTAGACCTGTTATTAAGTGGCTACTTCTTGCAGCTCTTATGTCTGGTGTGTATACACTGAAAACTCCATCATTATGAGTTTTTCTTATTTTATGGAAAATTTCGTCAACTTCTGGGTCAACTTTTCTTCCATATGCTTCACATGATTTTTCTACGATACGTATTCCTCCAAATGGCATAATTGCTCTTTTTAAAGGTGCATCTGTTTGTAAACCTACTATTTCTTCTAAGTCTTTGTCAATGTATCCTGCGTCATGTGCTGATACTGTTGATACTGTTTTTGTGTCTATGTCTAAAACTCCACCATTTGATTCTTTTTCTTTTTTGTATAGTACTAATACTTCATCCCATAATTTTTTTGTTTTTTCAGTTGTTCCTGTTAAAAAGCTTGAATCTCCTTCATATGGTGTGTAGTTTCTTTGTATAAAGTCTCTTACATTTATTTCGTGTTGCCAGTCTCCTGGTTGGAATTTGTTCCATTGTTCAAATTTCATTTTTTACCTCCTTATTTTTCTTCTTTTAGTGTGTACTTTTTTTCGAATATTATAATACCATATGTGAAGATTATTAGCAATTGTTTTGTTTTAATTTTGCAAAATATTATGATATGCTATTGTTTTATCATAATTTTCTTTTATTTCTTGTTCATTTAAGGCTCTATTATATAATTTTAGTGAATAAACATTTAGGTTAGAATAATGCCACCAACCATCATATGCCATAGAAGATCTTCCAATGCAAAAATATTTTAATGAAGATAATTGAACATTTACAAAATGATCCCAACAAAGTTTATTATATTTCCCTTCGTATAGTTTATTACCATTGGCATAAAGAGTATGTGTATAAGACTCACCAGTACAATTGATAGATATGGTGAAATATAATTCTTCATCTTTTTTGATTTCTTCTGTTTCTGGATAAATTATATTCCATGGACTGTTATTTTGTGAATAATCTGATACTGCTTCTGTACCAGCAGAACCAGTATTCCAAACGATTCTATTGCCAAAAAGACCAAATCTTGCTAATGCTTGTTTAGATTCTATTCCATTCCAATAACAAAACAATCCTTTATAATCATGATTAATGACTTCATTTTTTTCATTATAAGAAGTACCACCTTTATAAATTCCATAAAACTCAAATGTAAGGCCATTTTTAGCTAATGTGTTTTTTTCTTCTTCATTATCATATTTTACTTTAATATAATCATTTATACCATCCATATTAAATAAATTTTTAGAAATGCCACTATTTTCATTCCAATCAAAATTGACCAATTCTACATTGTTTCCTAGTTTTTCATTAATATTATCTTGTGTTACATTTTCAATAATAGATGGGTCCAAATTAAAAATTAAACCATTTGTAACTCCTACTGTACTTGAATAAGAAAGTTCAGTAAAAGAGTTATCATCTAATTTGGTTAAATCTTGATTAGATGTATTTATTAACCAAGAATTTTGAGTAGTTATATTACTTATATTACTTCCTTTTGGGAGATATATCCACCCAGTACCATAAATTTGTTTTGAATCATTTATAACTATAATATGCCATTTTGAACTGTTCTCGATATTTTTATCATATAATTTTTCTCCTATATTAGGATAAGGATTATTATCTGTATTTTTATAAATATATGAAGAATATAATTCTGTTTGAATAATTTCTCTTTCTTGTGATTCTTGGTAATTTTTTGTTGCCTTTTTTGCATTTGATAATATTCCTGTATGTTTTAATGATGATATTGATATTCCTGCTAATATCAATAAAATAATTACTGTAATTACTAGTGCTACTAGTGTTATTCCATTAAAGTTTTGTTTTTTCATAAATCTCTTTCCTTTCTATTTTAATATTGACAATTTATTGTGGTCTAATTTTTATATAAAGAATGTTATCATAACTGATTATAAAATGCAAGTAAAAATGGGTGCATATTTTAATATTTTTTTGCCATAAAATAATTGCAAGGAGGATATATAATATGAATAAGTTGAAAATACCGGAAAATCATAGTGGAGTTAGTAAAACTTTGAGATTACCAGAAAATATAGTTGACGATATACAAAACCTTGCAAATATAAAGAATTTATCTTTTAACAAAATTGTGATATCATTATTAGAATTTAGTTTAAATAATTTAGATGAAGATGATAGAAAAAAGATAGATGAATTACAAAAATAATGTAAATGATTGATGTAATAAAAATGAATAAATAGATATCATAAAAAAGAGCAGTATCATTATTTGATATTGCTCTTTTTAAATCCATCTTCAAGTTGAAGCTTTATTAAATCATTAGTTAAACGTTTAATAACTTTTTTATTATAATCATTTAATTGTGAATAATCGTGTAAAAAATTATTATCAACCAAATCATCAAAATCAGAAAAATTAGAATCAATTACATCACTAAATAAAAAATTAGAAGATATATTTAAAGCATTACATAGGCTAACAATAGTACTAGCACTACCAAAAGCAATCCCGCGTTCTAATTGACTAATATATCTAGGGGATAAAGAAGTTTTTTCTGCTAATGTTTCTTGTGTATAGTTAGTCTTAGTTCTAGCTAATTTGATTTTTTTACCAATATTTTTTCTTAATTTCTTTTCGTTTTCAGTCATAAAAATACCTCCTAATATATGAAATTATTTGATTTGAGTATATCAATCAACAATAGAAAAAAACACGAATTATCAGTAGGAAAATAATTACTTTGTAACATTAATAATAGTAGTTTTTGATATTAATAAAACTAATAAAAAAGTAATAAAGAATATCATTGTCTATATGTTTTTGAAACTTGAACCTTTTCATTACATTCAAAAAGAAAATTTAATA
>OGFG01000217.1_pt1 | contig 71150 bp, 68 predicted proteins | sample 1570761 | NCBI WGS metagenome assembly OGFG01 (sample SAMEA2581938, study PRJEB24529) | metagenome | biome: Human gut stool | place: China | collected 2011
AAACTCTTCTTAATCGATATATTCAGGACTTCCCCCGTGGAGATGTGCACCTTCAAATCTGTTTTTGATTTTGTTTTGCGCCCATTTACACCTGGCACGCTGGTTTCATGCAGGCCTCCGACGCTGGTGCGGAGTATTTCAGCCTCAGGACGATGAACATGCTCTAGGAGCCATTGACGCATATCTTCTCTTTCGTCCAGCAGAAGCTTTACAAGTGCTTCGTTTCGGTGACCAGATAGTTTCGCATATTTCCAGCCAGTTGCGCGATCCCTGTGCTCCATACAAATCCTCCTTTAACTATCATAAACTTTTTGTGATGCTTGTGCACTATTTCCTCTATTGTATCATAGAATCGGACGAGGAATAGAGAAAAGATAATTTTATCGAGTACAAACGAAAAATTACAAAAATCAGTTGATTTTTCGATTATAAATAGATTAGAATGAAGGAAAAGAACTGCGGCAGAATCCCCGCAGAAGAAAGGAAGGGAGGAAAGACCATGATCCAGCGCGAAACCTATCTCAGGCGCATCCGACCGTTCATCGGGCAGGATGTGATCAAGGTCATGACCGGAATCCGGCGCTCGGGAAAGTCGGTGATGCTGGAGCTGATCCGGCAGGAGCAGGATAAGCTGCGCACCATGGAGCTGGCGCTGCTGCAAAGCCAGATCAACCCGCATTTTCTTTATAATACGCTCGACACGATCATCTGGCTCGTGGAGACGGGCAAGAACGAACAGGCCGTCGAGATGGTCACGAGCCTGTCCAATTTCTTCCGCAGCTCTCTGAGCAAGGGCCGCGACATCATCACGCTGGGAGAAGAGGAAATTCACGTGCGCAGCTATCTGGAGATCCAGCAGGTGCGCTACCGGGATATTCTTTGCTATGAAATTCACGTCCAGCCGGAGCTGCGCGGCTGCGTCCTGCCGAAGCTGACGCTGCAGCCGCTGGTGGAAAACGCGCTCTACCACGGCATCAAGCTGCGCCGCGGTCTGGGCCATATCCTTGTCGACGCCGCGCAGGAGGACGGGAACGTCCGGATCTGCGTGCGCGACGACGGCGCAGGCATGACGCCCGAACGCTTACAGCAGCTTCGGCAGAGTCTGGACGCGGAAGAGCAGATCGGCTTCGGCCTGCGGACAGTCTACCAGCGGCTGCGGCTGCTGTACGGCGCGCAGTGCTCCATGGAACTGGAAAGTGAGCCGAACGCCGGAACGGCGGTCACGCTGCGCTTTCCCATCAGAAAGGAGGCGGAGGCATGAGGCGATTGACGCTTCTGTTTCTCAGCTTCATGCTGCTTCTGAGCGGCTGTATGCCCTATGTCCGGCAGCCGCCGGAGGCAGAAACGACGCGCATCACCGTCGGCTTTTCACAGGTCGGCGCGGAATCGGACTGGCGCGTGGCCAACACCGAATCCATGCGCGAGAGCCTGAGCGAGGAAAACGGCTTTGAGCTGCTGTTTGACAACGCCCGGCAGGAGCAGGAGAACCAGTTCAAGGCCATCCGCACCTTCATCCAGCAGGACGTGGATTACATTGTCCTCGCGCCGGTCACGGAGACGGGCTGGGAAAGCGTGCTGGAGGAAGCGCGCACGGCGGGCATCCCGGTCATCATCGTCGACCGGCAGATCGAGACGGACGACGACTCGCTCTACACGAGCTGGGTCGGTTCAGACTTCAGAAGGACCGCCGACGAGGCCGTTTCATGGCTGGCGGAGACGCTGGAGGCCCGCGAAAGCGAAGACGCGGAGGTACAGATCCTGCATTTGCAGGGCACGCCCGGCTCCACGGCGCAGCTCCAGCGCTCTGCCGCTCTGGAGGCAGGTGCGGCCAGTCACGAGAGCTGGATGATCACCGCGCAGCTGAACGGCGATTTCACGCAGGCAAAGGCATATGAGGAGACCCTCGCCTATCTGCAAAGCAATCCTGCGCCGGACGTGGTCTACTGCGAAAACGACAATATGTGCTTCGGCGTCATGCAGGCGCTGGACGAGCTGGGCATTGCCTATGGAACCGGCGGTGTGACGCTCATTTCCTTCGACGCGGTGCGGCGTGCGCTTTCCTACTGTAAAGACGGAAAAATCGACCTCTGCGCCGAGTGCAATCCCCTCCACGGCCCGCGCGTGCGCGCGCTCATTGAGCAGCTCGAACGCGGCGAAACGCCGGAAAAGCAGTCCTACGTCCCGGAACAGCTCTTCACAGCTGACCGCATCACAGACGAACTGCTGGAAAGCCGTGTATATTAAAAAGCCAGCGTGCGTCCGAAGCCCGGATGCACGCTGGCTTTCTATTCTGTTATCCGCTCTGCCGGGCGTACAGCGTCCACGGCAGGCGGACGCTCCGGCAGGGCTGGCGGTGGATCTGGCTGAGAAGATTTTCGGCTGCCGCGTGGCCCATGGCGTGCGGCTCGTGTCCGGCGGAGGTGATGCTGACGGGGCCGAAGGTGCTGTAATAGCTGTTGTCAAAGCTGACGACGGCGACATCCTCCGGCACGCGCTTTCCCATGCGCAGAAGCGTCCGGATGAGGTGGAAAGCGATCTCGTCGTTGTAGCAGACGACGGCGGTGCAGCCGCCCAGCTGCTGCCGCAGAAAATTTTGCAGCACGCTTTCGTCCTGCAGCTCGACGAGCTGATAGCGCTGGAAGCTGGAGAACCAGAGGAAATTTTCATCGAGCGGGAAAAGCCCCGCGTCGCGCATCGCGCAGACTACGCCGTGGTACCGCTCCGGCCCCTGCACATCGTCGGATTTGAAAATTCCGGCGATTTTTTGATGCCCGTTCCGGATGAGATGTCCGGCCAGCAGATATCCGCCGCCGTAATTGTCGTCGCCGACGCAGAACGCGTCGGACAGCTCCCGGCAGCTTCCGTGCAGGAAAGTCATGGGCAGTCCGCGCTGCCGGAGCGCCTGATAGAGCTCGGCGTTCGGATTCGGCAGCGCCGTCTTGCAGCTCTCGACCAGAATGCCCGCCGGAGGATCGAGCAGCAGCTGCTGCAGGATCTCACGCTCGCGATGGATGGAGTTTTCCGTGGCGTGGATGACGACAGAAAAGCCCTGCGCGGAAAGACACGCCTGAATGTCCTTGAGCAGAGACGGGAAAATGTAGTCGCTGAGCGAGGTCGCGATCACGGCGATGCGCCGGTCCTGACTGGCTGCCGCCGGGCAGAGAAAGCTGCCGCTGCCGCGCCGCTTTTCGATCAGTCCGTCCTGCTCCAGCACGGCCAGCGCCTGCCGCAGCGTCTGGCGGCTGACGGAAAACCGCGCGGCAAGCTCCTGCTCGCACGGCAGTCTCCGCTGCCCGTCCGCGTACCACTGCGGCAGCGTCTGCCGGAGCGTTTGCACCAGCTGCTCATATTTCGGCGCCATACGCACCCGCCTCCTGTCTCGTATTTCAGAAGCCTGCGGCAAAAATGCAAGCACTTATATACTTGGTGTAGGGGCCGACGACTCTGTCGGCCCACCCATTGGGAAATTACAAATTCGCCGAAGAGTTTCGTAAAAACGGTGCAGTCTGCCGGGCTCTTCGTTCCTCCCCATTGTACCACAGCCGCCTGCAAACCGCATTGCCAGATTTGTTCGTTTTCTTTCGGAGATTTGTCAGACAGCCGAAAGAAATTCCGCCCTTCAGCGGACAGCACAGAAATGATTCAAAATTTTTTCAGAAAATTCTCAACACTTGCAGGAGAAAATCAAACGGGACGCACGCCGCATCCGGCGTTTTGTCGATGCTGTACGGCGTGCGTTTCTTTGCCCCGTAAAAGCAGAAGCAGAAAAAATCAAACATAATTGACGCAAAAATCGGAAGAAAACAAAATCAGAGCCGCAAACGCGGCGTGATTTTCCCGAAGCTGTCCGTTTTTGGAAGCCGGGCGGCAAGAGCTGTCTGCGCGCTGCGACGAATTTGCCGCAGAACCTGTTCGTCAGATTGATTTTTGTCTCTCCACACGCTTAAATAAAGCCATAACAGGCGAACACCTGTAAGACCTGTGAAAAACCAACACAATTTGAAAGTGAGGAAACAAATCATGAAAAAGATTCTTGCTCTGCTTCTGGCAATCACCATGATTGCCGCGTTCTGCGCCTGTGCGCAGAAGCCCGCCGACACGACCCCGGCTGATACCGCTGCTGACGCGCCCGCCGCCTCCGACGGCAAACTCATCAAGGTCGGCATCATCAACAACGACCCCAACGAGTCCGGCTACCGCACCGCCAACGACAAGGACCTCAAGGCGATGTTCACCGAGGAAAACGGTTATGACGCTTCCTTCGCCTACAGCCTCAAGAACGACGAGCAGATCGCTGCCGCCCAGAAGTTCATTCAGGACGAGGTCGACTATCTGCTGATCTCCGCTGCCGGCACCTCCGGCTGGGATTCCGTCCTGCAGGACGCACAGGCTGCCGGTATCCAGGTCATCCTCTTTGACCGCACCATCGACGCTGACGAGAGCCTGTATGTCGCTTCCATCGTCTCCGACATGGCCAAGGAAGGCCAGACCGCTGTTGACTGGCTGGCTTCTCAGGGTCTTGACTCCTACAACATCATCCACATTCAGGGCGTTATGGGCTCCGCTGCTCAGATCGGCCGTACCGGCGCTCTGGACGCGCAGGTCGCTGCCAACGACAACTGGAACATGGTGACCCAGCAGACCGCCGAGTGGAACGCCGAAACTGCTCAGCAGATCGTGCAGTCCGTCATCGACTCCGGCAAGGAATTCAACGTCATCTACGCTGAGAATGACGACATGGCCAAGGGCGCTGTCGCGGCTCTGGACAAGGCGAACATCTCCCACGGCGTGGGCAAGGACGTCATCGTCATGGGCTTCGACTGCAACAAGTGGGCGCTTGAAGAGCTGCTCGCCGGCAACTGGAACTACGACGGCCAGTGCAACCCCTTCCAGGCTTCCTACATCGACGCCATCATCAAGGATCTGGAAAACGGCAAGGCCCCGGCTGAAAAGACCATCATCATGGACGAGAAGGGCTTCGACGCTTCCACCATCACGCAGGAAGACGTTGACAACTACGGCATTTGATCAAACACTGAACTTCGCATAAAGACTGAAATGGCTGCGTGCGGCACGGCGTATATGGAGCATTCCGTGTATCCGCGCCGCACGCAGCGTGCCATTATGGAGGCGAACACAATGCAGGAAACAGCTTTACTGGAATTGCGGGGGATCTGCAAATTCTTCCCCGGCGTCCGCGCGCTCGACGGCGTGGATTTTACGCTCCGCAAGGGCGAAATTCACGCGCTGATGGGAGAGAACGGCGCGGGCAAATCCACGCTCATCAAGGTGCTCACGGGCGTGTATCCCAAGGATGAGGGCACCATTTCCATGGAAGGAACGCCCGTACAGATCCGCACGACGCAGGATGCGCTCAAGGCGGGCATCAGTACGGTTTATCAGGAGATCACCCTCTGCCCGAATCTGACCGTGGCGGAGAATTTATACATTGGGCGCACAAGGGGCGCGTTTACGAACTGGCGCAAGATGAACGCGGGCGCGAAAAAGATCCTGGAATCGCTCGGCATTCCCGCCGCGCCCACACAGCAGCTGTCCAGCTGCTCCATCGCCGTGCAGCAGATGGTCGCCATCGCCCGCGCGGTCGATATGGAGTGCAAGGTGCTCATTCTCGACGAGCCGACGTCGTCTCTTGACGAGCAGGAGGTTGAAAAGCTCTTCAAGCTCATGCTGGATCTCAAATCACGCGGCGTCGGCATCATCTTTGTCACGCATTTCCTCGAGCAGGTCTATGCCGTCTGCGACCGCATCACCGTCCTGCGCGACGGCAAGCTCGTCGGCGAATATAAAATTGCCGACCTGCCGCGCGTGCAGCTCGTGTCCAAAATGCTCGGCAAGGAGCTGGACGATCTGTCCGAGATCAAGAGCGAGGGAGCGGCGGACGCACTTGAGGACGCGCAGGTCGTCTACGAGGCAGCCGGGCTTTCCAGCGCGGCAGGCGTGCGCCCGTTTGACTTCTCCATCCGCAAGGGCGAGGTCAACGGCTTTACGGGCCTGCTCGGCTCGGGCCGCAGTGAGTCTGTCCGTGCGATCTTCGGCGCGGATCATGTCTCCGGCGGCACGGTGAAGATGGACGGCAGGCAGGTGAAGATCACCTCGCCGCTGCGCGCCATGAAGCACGGCATCAGCTATCTGCCGGAAGACCGCAAGCGTGACGGCATCATCGGCGACCTTTCCGTGCGCGACAATATCATTCTCGCGCGTCAGGTGCTCGACGGCTTCTTCCATCCCATTTCCAGGGCAAAGGCAGAGCAGTACGCCGAGGAATACATCAAGCTCCTGAACATCAAGACAGCCTCGACCGACACGCCCATCAAGGCGCTCTCCGGCGGCAACCAGCAGAAGGTCATTCTGGCGCGCTGGCTGCTGGCGAACCCCGTCTATATGATCCTCGACGAGCCGACGCGCGGCATCGACGTCGGCACAAAGGTCGAGATCCAGAAGCTCGTTTTGCAGCTTGCCGCAGAGGGCAAGAGCGTGACGTTCATTTCGTCCGAGATCGACGAAATGCTCCGCGTCTGCTCCCGCCTCATCGTCATGCGCGACCGGCAGGTCGTCGGCGAGCTGCGCGGCAGCGACCTCAACCAGAGCAGCATCATGAAAACCATTGCCGGAGGTGAACAGGCATGACCGGAACGACTGAAAAATCACAGGGCAATTTCCTTGCCCGGCTGGTGCGCAGGCAGATCTTTATCCCGCTGGCCGCGCTTCTTCTGCTGATCGTATTCAACCTGATCGCTGACCCGTCGTTCTTTGCCATTACGCTGAAGGAAAACAGCCTCGGCGATCTGGTCCTGACGGGCAACCTGATCACAATTCTTGACAACGCTTCCGAGCTGGTCATTCTTGCCATTGGCATGACGCTCGTAACGGCGGCCTCCGGCGGACAGGATATCTCCGTCGGCTCTGCCATCGCCATTGCGGGCAGCGTCGTCCTTCGCGTGCTGTGCGGCACAAATTCCCGTCCGGATACGCTGCAGGCGCCGATCATCGTGGCGTTTCTGGCCTGCTGTGTCGTCTCGATGCTCTTCGGTGCGTTCAACGGCACGCTCGTCGCAGTCTTTAAAATTCAGCCGATGGTCGCTACGCTCATTCTCTACACAGCGGGCCGTTCCATCGCCGCCTGGATCAACAACAACGAGCTTCCCATGATCTCCGACCCCGCCTTTGCCTATTACGGCAATTTCCTGCCGGGCGTGGCAGTCCCGACGCCGATCTTCATTGCCGTGATCTGCATGGTTCTCGCATGGGCGCTGCTGCGGTTCACGAATATCGGGCTTTACTCGCAGGCGGTCGGCATCAACGCCAGCGCCGCGCGGCTCAACGGCATCCATCCGCAGTTTGTGAAGTTCCTGACCTATGTCATCCTCGGCCTGTGCGTGGCCGTTGCGGGCTTTATCAAGGTCAGCCGTTTCTCCACCATCAACTATTCCGTCGTCGCCAAGGACATTGAAATGGATGCGATCCTGGCTGTTGCGCTCGGCGGCAACGCGCTTTCGGGCGGCAAGTTCAACATCTGGGCCTCCGTCCTCGGCGCGTATGTCATCCAGTTCCTCACCACGACGTTGTTCAAGTTCAATGTCGTTTCCAGCGCACTGCCGGCCTACAAGGCGGTCGTGGTCATCATCCTCGTCGTGCTGAGTGCGCCGACTGTCCGCGAAAAGCTGGAAGCGCTCAAAAAGCGGCACAGAACCGAAGAAAAGAAGGAGGCCGGCACCCATGCGGAATAATACAAAAGCGCCCTCGCTCGCGCGCAAGGGCCGTCTGACGGACGCAAAGCTGCTGCTGATCATCACGATCTGCGTCTTTGCCGTCATGTATGTGTGCGCGGTGCTGTTTCTCGGCTCCGGCTTCAAAAAGCCGCAGACGTTCTTCAACATCCTCAATGAAAACGCGGCGCTGCTCATTCTCTCTTGCGGCATGAGTCTCGTCATGATTACGGGCGGCATCGACATTTCTGTCGGGACGCTCACCGCGCTCGTCTGCATGAGCTGCGCGGTCAATCTCGACTATCAGGGCGGGACTGTCCTGACAGCCATCCTGCTGGCGCTCGGCATCGGCACGGCGTTCGGTCTCGTGCAGGGCTTCCTGATCGCGTATCTTGAAATCCAGCCGTTCATCGTCACGCTTGCGGGGATGTTCTTTGCCAAGGGCATGACGACCATTGTAAACGCCACGCAGTTCAACGTCGAAAACGCGGCGTTCAAGGCGCTGAAAGAGACGCGCATCTATGTGCCCGGCATGGGCTCCGTCAATAAGCTGGGCGCGTATGTTCCTGCCTATGTGGAGATCGGCGTTGTTGTGGCGCTCGTGGTCGTGGCAGTTCTGTTCGTGGTGCTCCGCTGGACGAAGTTCGGCAGAAGCGTCTATGCGGTCGGCGGCAACAGCTACAGCGCCAATATGCTGGCCATCAACGTCAAGCGCACAAAATTCCTCGCGCACCTCATCTGCGGCATTCTCGCGGGTATCGGCGGCTTCGTGTATTTCCTGCACGTCGGCTCCGGCTCCCCGTCGCACGCAAGCGGCGCGGAAATGAACGCCATCGCGTCCTCCATCATCGGCGGCACAATGCTGACCGGCGGCGTCGGCAATATCATCGGCACGCTCTTTGGTGTTTTGTCCCTGAGCACGATCAAGAATATCGTCTCCTCGCTGGGACTTGACGAGGCATGGTGGACAAATATCACGGTTGCTGCTATGATATGTCTGTTCCTTGTGATCCAGAGTCTGGTGCTCTCGCGCAAAAACAAGGACGAATAAGCACCGCAATCTGTAATTTTGATAGGAGAGATACTATGAAACACTATGAATTCTGGTTCATCGTCGGCTCGCAGACGCTCTATGGCGAGGACGTTCTGACCACCGTCGCCAATCGCGCGGAGGAAATGGCGCAGAAGCTGTCCGCCGTGCTGCCGTATCCGCTCAAATACAAGGTCACAGCTAAATCCAGCGCCGAGATCACGCAGGTCGTGAAAGAGGCCAATTATGATGATTCCTGCGCCGGTATCGTCACGTGGTGCCACACGTTCAGCCCGTCGAAGATGTGGATCAACGGTCTGGATCTGCTCCAGAAGCCGTGGCTGCATTTCGCCACGCAGTATAACCGCGAAATTCCCAATGAAGAGATCGACATGGACTTCATGAACCTCAATCAGGCAGCGCACGGCGACCGCGAGCACGGCTTCATCGGCGCAAGACTTCGCAAGCCGCGCAAGATCATCGCCGGGTACTGGCAGGATGAGGACGTGCAGGCGCGCATCGGCAGCTGGATGAAGGCGGCCATCGGCGTGGCCGTCTCGAAGGACATGAAGGTCATGCGTTTCGGCGACAATATGCGCAACGTCGCCGTCACCGAGGGCGATAAGGTAGAGGTACAGAAGAAGCTCGGCTGGGAGGTCAACACCTGGGCCGTCGGCGATCTGGTCAAGGAAATGAACGCTGTCACCGAGGCTGAAATTGACGAACTCATGGCCATTTACCGCGAAAAGTATGACTTTGCGACCGACGATATCGACGCCATCCGCTATCAGGCACGCGAAGAGATCGCCATGAAGAAGATGATGGACGCGGAGGGCTGCAAGGCGTTCTCGAATACGTTCCAGGACCTTTACGGCATGGAGCAGCTGCCCGGCCTCGCTTCTCAGCATCTGATGGCGCAAGGCTACGGCTACGGCGGCGAGGGCGACTGGAAGGTCGCGGCCATGACCGCCATTCTGAAGGCCATGGGCGAAAACGGCAACGGCGCGTCCGCATTCATGGAGGATTATACCTACCACCTCGTCAAGGGGCAGGAATACTCCCTCGGCGCGCATATGCTCGAGGTCTGCCCGTCCGTGGCCGCCGGCCGTCCGCGCATCGAGACGCACTTCCTCGGCATCGGCATGAACGAAAAGGATCCCGCTCGTCTCGTCTTTGAAGGCAAGGCTGGCAAGGGCGTTGTCACAAGCCTCATCGACATGGGCGGCAGGCTCCGCCTCATCGTGCAGGATATTGAGGCCGTCAAGCCCATCATGCCCATGCCGAACCTGCCGGTCGCCCGCGTTATGTGGCGCGCGATGCCCGATCTCACCACGGGCGTCGAATGCTGGATCACCGCTGGCGGCGCACACCACACCGTTCTTTCCTACGACGTGACTGCCGAGCAGCTGCGCGACTGGGCGAGAATGATGGAAATCGAATTTGTCCACATCACGAAGGACACCACGGTCGAGGGCTTGGAGCAGGAACTGTTCCTGAACGACCTTGCGTGGAAGCTGAAAAACTGAATCAGGGCATAAAAACGCCGGAGGCCTCCAAAGGAGCGCCCTCCGGCGTTTTGCATATCGTTACTGAAAGTGCTCCGCGAAAGCGTCCCATTGCTCGCGCAGGTGTTCGCGGCTGCGTTTGAGCACGTCGACGCACAAGCCGAGCGACTGGTAATACTCGTCGGAGAAGCGGCGGCGGGCGGAATGGCCGCCGGAGCGGTACTGCTCGACCACGATCTCATAGCGCTGCTGCGCGCGGTGGACAGCGTCGTCCCAGGAAATATAAATCTCTTCCTGCGCCTGCCTGCCCACGCGCTTCAGGATCTCCGGTTCATGGCAGAGCTTTGCGAGCAGCGCTGCCATGGAGTCTGCGTTTTCCTCGATCAGGAAGCCGTTTCTGCCGTCCGTGATATCCTCTGCGGCACAGCTGCCGCGCACCAGCACGCTTGCCAGCTCACAGGCCGCCGCTTCGCGCACGACAAGGCCGTTCGTATCGAACGTCGACGGGAACAGGAACAGATCGCCCCTGCAGTACCACGCGCGGATGACGCTGCGGTCATATTGGGGCGAGGTAAAGAACACGCAGTCCGAAAGCCCAAGCTCGTTTGCGTAGGCGACGACCTCGTCCTTATCCCCGCCGCTGCCGACGAAGACCATGCGGAACGGGTGCCCCGCGTCCTTGAGCTTTTTGAGCGCGTCCAGCGTGATGCGCAGTCCCTTGTACCACATCATGCGGCCCACGAACAGGAAAACCGGCACGCCCTCCGGCAGATCAAAGTCCCGGCAGACCGCGCGCACGTCCTCCTCCGGTACGCGGCCGCGTGCGAAGTCGACGCCGTTCGGCATCACGCGCCAGTCGCCCTGATAGCCGAGCGAGCGCAGGTTCTCCCCTGCCCCATGGCTGACCGTCCAGACCTCGTCGAAGGCGCTGATGTTGTCGACGAGCAGCTTTTTTGCGCCCTCCTGCAAAAGCTTTGCGTGGATGGCGTTGGCAATGTCAATGTCAAACTTGGTGTGGTACGTAAAGACCGCCGGGACGTGGATGCGGGCGCGCAGCTCGCGCGCGAGGACGGCGGAGGTGATCGGGCAGTGGCAGTGGATGAGATCGAACGGGTATTCCATAAGCGTCTGCATGGTCTTCTCCGAGAACGGCAAGCCCGCGTGATAGCCGACGAGCTTCGTCATGTCGATGCTGGGATAGCGCACGACCGGGAATGAGAAGCCGCTGTCATCCGCACCGGGATAGGCCGGCGTTGCGACGACGGCCCTGCTCCCGCTCTCGGTGATCGCGCGGCCATAATTGACGACCGCGTTCGCAACACCGTCTGTTACGGGCGGGAAGGAATCGTTGATGAGGCAGATGGTTCTGTTGGACATGAGGTGTCTCCTTTATGTAATGAGCGTGAGTGGTTTTCTATTGCGTTTTTTAACGCACCCTGTAGGGGCCGACGACTCTGTCGGCCCGAAAATGTCGCAAATTCGCCGCAGATTTCCGCGAAAACGCAGTATTTTGCGGGCGGACAGAGTCGTCCGCCCCTACGCTAAAATGGGCAAGAGTCTTCGCATTCGCCGTAAATTCCCCAAAAATCACTGCAGCCCGTCGGGCGGAGCAGCGTCCCGCTCCCGCCAGAATTTGAGAGGCATCGAATTACAACCTGATTATACCCGATTTTCCGCCCAAAGGGAAGTCTAACCGCCGAAAATCACGAGGATCACGCCGTAAAGAACGCTGGCGACTGTGCCGTAGACGATGACGGGGCCGGCGATGATGAACATTTTGGCCGCCATGCCGGTGACGAAGCCCTCTGCTTGTGTCAAGATAGGGACGAGGGAAATTTTTGCCCTATTTTACTGGGTTTTTGGCTCCTCAAATTTCTAAAAAAATCGGCTTTTTTCGCAAAACTGCTGTGATAATAGGGATAATTGCTGTGATAATAGGGATTTGGGCAGACAAGAACATCCCTGTTCGAGAGCAATTTGGGGACATCTTTGCTAAACAGCATTGTGCTTCATGGGATGTGAAATGCTCTCTGGCAAAAGGAGCCTTTCAAATGCATCTACGTTGCGAAACTCAATTTCGATCCTCCCGTTCTCAAAAACACGCACCTGATCCACAAGCCGGGCAATCACTTCCGGACGATATTCTGACAGAGCCAGAATATCCTTTACGCTCTGCGTGGTGTTGCAGGCTGCGTCATACCGTTTGTTCCAATCCTCCAGTTCCTTCCTCAGATCCTTGATTTGGATCTGCAATCGTTCACATTCCATCTGATTCGTTTGCTGGATCTCTTTGAACCGGTCTTTGGTGTATTTGCCTGCACGGTACTCCTCATATAGAAATCCCTTTGTGCTGTTGATGTGCCCCAACCTCATATCAGCAATGCGGATTTGGCTCTTTATCTGCTCACGCTTGGAGCTGTCCAGATTTTTGATATAATCTGATTTTGAAAGCAGCAATTTGGCATGCAGCTTTACCACCTGCAGCGCATTAGACTGCAATGCGTCTACATTCTCATGCAAGGATTCACATCCGGGGCTATGCTCAAAACGCGCCCGCACACAGAACAGATGAACCTGTTTCCCGTGAGAGCGCTGCAGTTTTCGGCCGCAGTACCCACAGACGAACAGATTTTGTGAACGGTTTCCGGCAGTGTTGTTATTGACAGTCCGTATCCGCGATTTCAGCGCACTGATCGCCTGCTGATAGGTTTCAGGCGAAATGATAGCCTCATGCGTTCCCTCAACAACGACCCAATCCTCTCTCGGGAGGCTTCGCATTTTATTCGAGCGGATACCCACAGTTTCTCTGGTTCCGCTTATCATCTTCCCGGTATATCTTTCATCGTTCAGAATCTTTCGAACCGTTCCGCCAAGCCACAGCGGTTCGCTTTCAAGAACCCGCCCATTGTAGCGCTCTCCGTTCTGCCTTTTATGCTCCGCCGGGGATGGTATCTTTCGTGCATTGAGACGTTTAGCAATTTCCATCGTACTCAAACCTTCAATGCACCATTCAAAGATTCTTTCTATCGTTGTACGGACATCTTCATCCACTAAAAGCTTGTGCTTGTCCGATGGATCCAACCGATAGCCATAGAAGGCTTGACCACCCCAGTACAAGCCTCTACGGTTGCGGGTTTTTACGGCACTTCGGATTTTCAGGGAAAGATCCTTGCTGTACATCCCATTTACAAGGTTTCTCAGTGCAAGTTCCATGCCTCCGGTCGTTCCGATGTAATCATTGCTGTCAAAGGCATCGCCGACCGAAATAAACCTCGTGCCAAAGAGCGGAAGAATCAATTCGAGGTACGCTCCTACCTCCAAATACTCACGGCCGAAGCGGGATAGATCCTTCACAATAATGCAATGGAGATCTCCTCTGCGAACCAGTTCCATCATGCGCTTGAAATTCGGTCGCTCAAAGCTGGTTCCGCTATAACCGTCATCACAGAATTCCGTAATGCGATAAGAGAGCAGATCATGAGTCTGCTCGATATAGCTTTGAAGGATCTTCCGCTGATTGGTAACACTGTTGCTCTCGCTCTTATCCGTTGATGAGCGAAGATCTCCGTCTTCGACAGAAAGGCGAATATACATGGCAAGCGTCTTTTCAGGCATAGCGCTGTGCCTCCTTCTGCCAAAGAGCCGCATTGAGGAGAAGCTCTTCCATTTCGTCCCGATACTTCAGCTTCACTTCGTAGTGACCGTCGTTGAACAGTACTACCTCGTCAATTAGGGCGTCCACCATTGCAGCGTCCAGCTCTGTTCGATTGCCATACTCTTTGATGAGCTCTGTCCAGTAGGCGCTCCCTTTATATTCAGGAGAATACTTCTGCGCCTCTTTTCCAAGCTCATGGGCAAATATCCTAAGCTCATCCGCCTTGGTTGCGCACGCACTCGCTTCAGCGATATATTCCTGCTCGGAAAGGATGCCTTCTTTGAAGCTCCTGTAGAGCGTGGCTTTCCGCTCACCGTACAGGTCTATCCTTGCCATAACACTTCGAATCTGCTCTTGAAAAATTCTATATCGGCTTTTATTTTTCTCTCGTTGATTTAAGGATGCAACGATTGCCTGTGCATCGGTAAACAGCTGCATTTGAACTTTTATCAAGCGTAGAACGGACGATTCCAGTTCTTCTTTCTTCACCGCCTTTTTGGGGCAGTAGGACGAATTGTAGTTTTCATGCAGAGTACAGTAATACCACCATGTCGTCTTTCCATTGTTCTTCTTGGCACGCAGAAACATTGCCTTCCCGCATTCCCCGCAGCGCAGGTGTCCCTTAAAAATACTCGCCTGCTTGCTTTTACAGTTGTACTTTGTCGCTGCTCCTGCCGTGTGCTTTAGGTCATCGAAATATTTTTGCACGCAATCAAAGAGCCCTTCCGAAACGATTGGCTCGTGAGTGCCCTTTGTAATGATCCAATCTTCTTTGGGGACTGCCTTGCTTTTTTTCTCCCCCGAGCTATAGAAGTCTGAGCGGTATTTCCCGCCGATTGTCCATCCGAGATATGTCCTGTCAATCAGGATTTTTCTCACGGTCTGTTGATACCAGAGAGAATTCTTGAATTTATCACTCTTTACCAGACCGAGGTTGAAATTATGACGACCGGGGGAAGGAATTCCTCTATCATTCATTGTGACGGCTGCATAATGCAGAGTGCAGCCCTCGGCAACCATCTCAAACAGCTCCCTTACGATGGGCGCTGCTTCAGGGTCTATGACAAGATGATGTTTATCCATCGGATCCCTTAAATACCCATACGGCGCCTTGCTGCCCACGTATTTCCCCTGCTTCTGCATGGATTCCATCACGGAGCATATCTTCTTTGACACATCTTTTGCGTAACGTTCATTTAGAAGGTTCTTTATCTGCACAGAAATATCTGCCTGCTTATATAGCGAATCAAATCTATCCGTAATAGAAATGAAGCGCACATTCAGATACGGGAATACCATCTCAATAAACTCGCCGGACTCAAGATGGTTTCGGCCAAGGCGCGACAGGTCTTTTACAATGACGCAATTTACTTTCCCGTCCCGGATATCGTTCATCATGCGGGAAAACTCCGGCCGTTGAAAATCCGTCCCGGATACATCGTCATCGCAATACACATCAAATACGCTGATATCCGGATCCTCGCCTGCAAAATCCCGAAGAAGCTGAATTTGGTTGCCAATGGTGTCAGCTTCTCTTTTTCGTTCATCTTCAACCGAGATACGGGCATACAAAGCCGCAGAATATTCCGACTTTGGTGTAGGGGGTGATTTCACCGGAGCCACTATGTTTTTTCTGCTCGTTCTTGCCATTTCAAACCACCGCCTTATCGCTATCCGCAACATTGCTGTAGCTTTCCTGAACCTGTGCCAACATCTCGGCATAGTCCTGCGCATGCGCAAACTCAATCTCCAAGGTCTTGTCTTCATACACGCGGATCTGTTCCATACATTCAACAGCAACAGCTCTTGTAAGCGATGGAATATTTTGATGTGCAATCAGGTCTTGGACCCATTGGCTCCGTCGGCCCGATTTGTCAAGTTCCAAATTGAGTTCACGCTGAACCTGTTCTTTCGCGATCAGCGCATCCGTGATTTTAGAATCGTACTGTGCCCGTATTTCAAGAAAATCCTCTTTCGGGATAATATCCTCCTTGAAGTCTTCATATAAAGAAGCTTTCAGCTTCCTGTACTTTATTTCTTCCATCTCAGCTTTTCCCATTCGCTCCTGAGCCTTGCGTGCGCGGATATGCTGAAGCGGCGCGTCCTGGATCGCCTTTAAGCACTCATCCATCTGAACAACCATGGAGATATGCTTCTGTAGCAACGCAAGCACCGCATCCAGAAGCTGCTGTTCCGGAATCGCATGACTTGTGCAAGCTCCACTGTTTTTATAAGTGCTGCAAGCATAGCATATTTGCTTATTCGCTGCGGAAGCGGTAATCGTCCGGCGAACCATGGGGCTTCCGCAATCTGCGCAGAAAAGCATCCCTGCAAGGGGAAACACAACGTTTTTCCCGGGAGAGACACGCGTATCCATCTTCAGCAAGCGTTGAACAAGGTCAAACGTTTTCTCGCTGACAATTGCCTCAAACGCTTGCTCAACCACGACCCATTTCTCCGGCGGGTTTACAACCACTGTTTTGATTTTGTAATTCGGCCTTGTGCGAACGCCCTGTATCATCGTCCCTGTATACACACGGTTTGACAATATACGTCCTACGCCGACAGCGGTCCATTCGACTTTTGCATGCTTCTGAAAGCTGCACTTGAGCCTGCTTCCCATGCTTCTCTTATATTCTAGTGGCGCCAGAACTCTTTGCTCTGTCAGGCGTTTAGCGATTGCCGCTTGGCTCATTCCTTCAATTTTCCAACGAAAAATATCCTGAATGACGCCTGCAGCATAGGGGTCGATCTCCAATTTAGTATGGTCATCTTCGGATTTCATATAACCATAGGGGGCAAAGGCGCCGAGATATTCTCCGTTTTTACGCCGAACCTGAAATTGACTCCGAATTTTCATGGAAATATCGCGGCAATAGTTGTCGTTCATCAGGTTTTTTAGCGTGATGCTGAAATCATCTGCGTAATCGCGCGTCACCGTGTCAATGTTGTCGTTGATCGCTATCAAGCGTACGCCGTAAAAAGGAAAAAGACGGTCGATATACTTTCCGGCATTGATGTACTCTCGGCCGAAGCGGGACAAATCCTTCACAACGACGCAATTGACCGTCCCAGCCTTGATGTCATTCATCATAAGCTGGAACGCAGGTCGGTCATAGTTAGTCCCAGTATATCCATCGTCTATACGAACGGATACAATATTTATTTCGGGTTTATCCTGTAAATAATCGAGAATGAGCTGTTTCTGATTGGTAATGCTGTTGCTTTCGTTTTTTCTTCCGTCAGAAGCATCTTCGTCTTCTTTGGAGAGGCGTACATATATAGCGGCGTTATAGTTCGTAAGCTCTGACATAATCTCACTCCTTTGATATACTTGTCAGGTTCACCGACAATTATCTCCGGATGAGTATCAGACTGAATCCTTGTTTATTTTAACATGTCGCAGCTGATAAGTCTACCGGTTTTGCCGAAAACCATAACTTTCCAGGCCTCATACTGTTTGCAGCATATCGATCATATTCTGCTGAAACGATGGTCCGTTTTCTTTGTACACAACCTTTATCACAACATCCCCTATCCGAAAACAGTAGGGATTCTGTATTTGGCGCATGAATTCAGCTACTCGCTCCGGAACAGGTTTTGTTTCATCAATCGTAACCTGATTCAGGTCGATCAAGTCGTTTTTATCTATGGAACGGACATCCACGGCTCGAAGCTGTTCCAACCTTTCGTTTATCCTTAAACTATCCACAACAGGAACTCCTTTCCTAAACTCTAACTCCATTTTTGACCAATTGAATAGGTTTTATTCCTTCAAACGATGCAGTCACCCTCCGCCCGTGGCGAACGGGTCCATGGAAGTCTCATCCCCCCGCCTTCATTATGGCCGGGCCGCGAATTACGGAAGTATCATTATTGCCCCTGGCGGATCATCGCGCATACGGTTGCCGTCCGTATTTATGTGCTCTTGGCTTTGGCCTGCCAAACCAAATGGATAGCCGCTTGCCGCCAGAGGAACGAGAGGGCGCCGCTATGCGATTTTCAAGGTTCATTGAAAATGGGATTGCCTTCATAAAGTAAAAACACTCGAAAAACGCAAAATCTAATGCTCTGAGAAAAAAATTTAAGGCTCCGGCAAATAACCGGAGCCTTTGTCTAAATTCTGAACTCCGAAATATGCAGAACAATATGCAGCATAATGTATTGCCTACAATCCTCGTCGAGATTACCGGCATAACTGCTCAGCCGGTTAATCAGAGGCATATATAGAGCAAGCAGGGAATCCAACGCTTCCCGGTCTCCGCATACAGCAGCTTCCAGAAGTAGTCTAAATTCATTATCGGTCATTTTTTCGCTCCTTTATAAGGCGCTCTCTTAAACGCTTTATTGCAAGGGAGCGCTGGTTGTATACATGCTGTACAGAGCAGTGGAGCTTTGCTGCAATTTCAGATGGTGTAAGCTCTTCGACAAAAAGCATTTCCAGTATACGTCTGCGCATCAGCGGAAGTTCCCGGAATGCCTCAGCCAAACGCTGTTCCTCGAAATCAAAGCTATCCGGCGAAACACCAGCAGATAATAGCGCCGTATCCACGATTGCAACGTCAGCTTCTTCAAGGGGTACGGTTTGCAATTGCTTTTTTTCAGCACGCAGATAGTTCTTCTGTGCATTTTCTGCAGTTATGACGATCCATCTTGTGAATCGGCCACGCAGTTCATCCCTTCCGTCCGTGGGTGACATTTTTTACGCCTCCTTTGGCGCACGCCACCCCGGCAAAAGAGATCAAAACACGCCACGATGGCATGCTATGATCTGTAAGATATGGGGTTAAATCAGGAATTTGAGCGGAATCGCAGCGCATCAACGCATCAAAACCACCTCCTCCCTGTATAAGCGAGGGTTGTCTGCCCATAAAAACACCCACCCGTTGACAGTTTTAATAAACTGTACAAAACGGATGGGTGCTTGGTAGGGCTCAACAGCTCCACCTCTGAAGTCATATTTTTACGGTGAAAGGACCTGCTTGTTTGTGGTCAGAAAAGTCTCAAAATAATCTCAACTATGGTCACAAAAACGGATAAAAGCCGCAGTTCATGTTCTGCATTATGTAAAAAACGTTTTCAATTCCTGCATATGCTCATCTGTGAGATACGGTTCTGCCTGCCTGAAATAAATCTGTGACAGGGTCTTGCTGCCGGACATAAGCATTGCTTTTATGAGATGGTAATGGACTTCCGACTCATACATATCGATGGACAGCAAATCCATGGATAGTTCCTGTACGCGAAGGTAGTTCTTTTCTCTATAAAGCATAGAGAGATATCGTTTCATGTAGTGCAGAAACTTGTTTTGGTAATACAACGTTTTGGGCATTAGCCAGTGGTAAAAGTCGTACCGCGGAAGGAGACTGCCGCGGTAGAGTCCAATAATACTCTCATACAGCGCCTGTAAAATCGCCGGGTCGGAAGAATTATCGATCCGTTTGCATGCATCGTCGAAGCGCTCAACATCAGTAAAAATCGTGTAATTAGGGTTTAACGTAAATGTCCCGTGCGACGCCTGAATCAAATCGCGGAGCCCTATGCAGGCAAGCGTCTTGCGAAGGCGGTATACGACATTCTTAATCGAATTGTACGGATTTCCCATGTCTGTATTTTCCCATATGACGTCTGTAAGCAGCCGCAGCGGATGTTCTCTTTTGCGGTTTAAGAGCAGAAATGTCAGGAGCACATATCCAGACTCATTTGTAAATGAATCATCTTTCAAAACATCGGTTGAAGAAATGATTTCCAGTTTCCCAAACAGATTTGCCTGAATGATTGTTGGTTGTTTTATACTCGCATAGCGCCGTTCTCTCCATTCCTGCAGCAGTATTTCATTTAGCTCCACAACGACGCAAAGGACAACAAGTCGTAAAAACCCCGGATCTTCCACATTACGTTTCGGATTATCCACGCCGAGAAAACCGGCATTGAGTCTTTTTTGAAACGGAACCGCTAGAAGCGAATTCACACTCCGTTTCTCCAAGTATCTGTATTCTTCCAGGAATTCTGTTTTAATCTGCTCCAAATCCGTAATAATGATTGGCGTATCGCTCTTTAGTGAGCAAAGCCAGCGCGGAAACATTTCGAACGGCATAAATTGGAGATTGTCAATTTCGGGTGCTATTCCAGGGGCACAGCACTCATATGTATTGACTCCGATACCCAACTCATCGTCCACTTCGATGACATACGCTCTGTCAGCGCCGTAGAACATAAGCGCTCCCTGCAGTGCCAGTTCGATTTTTTCCTTTGGGTTCGTATTGTTGCGCAGTTTGGTTTCCAAATCGCTCAGAAGGCGCAAATAATCGCAGCCATTACCGTCTACATTCAGTCTGCAGATTCCTTCCTTTCTTTCACCGTTCGTCATAGTGTTCACCTCCTATTCCATTTGGATGATCCTTCCCCAGATAAAACGCAAAGCTGCCCAGCAAGAACCGGACAGCCTTTCGCTCTCATTGACCGTGCAGATATAGACTGTACGGTACAGAATATTCATTTGTGTTGACCGAGTGCCTGCTAAGCAGAAATCGCTGCCTTCAGGGAAAGGCAATTCACAACTCAATGCTCGTCATGAGCTTTTTCGATGATGTCAACCAACTGCCTTAGCAGATCGCAGGTGAGTATCTTTGTTTTCACAGGGAATTTATCAATACGCTCATAAAGGTCGCGCATGATGACCTGTTCCTTATAGTCATAGGAATCCAACAAAAGCTGATCCACTGTGGTGTGCAGCATATTTGCCACTGAAACCAGCAGCTCAATGCTGATTCCGCCTTTGCCATTTTCGATTTTGCCGAGGTGGCTGTTCGTGCAATTCAGCCGTTCAGCGAACTCCTCCTGCGTCATTCCGAGGTTCTGACGCATCGCTTTTATGCGTCTTCCAAGAGCTACTTTGTCCACCAGCATCGTCTCCTTCTATAATATTATTTTACAAAAAAGAGGCGTGCTGTAGAAGTTACTATAAATCCATTATCCACCTTAATAATGCGTATTTGCGCTTTGAAGTGGTTTTGTATTCATCAAAACATCAGAAAAATAGATTCACAGTTTTATAAGTTCTTAAAAGTCAACCATCGAACAACTCCAGATTGCTGATCATCGCCGCAAGGTCCACGTTCAAATCTTCCTGCATTTGTATAGATGGTGTTTCAACGCCTCCGGCAAGCAACTGACCGTTTGCGATTCGCTCGTCAATAATGGATCGAATCATTTGCTCAAGCGCATCACGCCTTATCCCGCCGTCAATTTTAACACTTACCGGTGCAGGTTCAGCAAGCTCGGGATGTGCAGCAATATATGCATTCAGTGCGGCTATAACAACTGCGCTTTTTCGGTTTCCAAGACGCTCTAAAAGCTCTCCTGCCTGCATCTGTTCTCGCGTTTCTGAACCGAACTGCAGCGAAAAACGGTATTTCCCATCCCGCTTCACAACGGAACCTCCATTATTGTACCGCGCGCATGGCTATCTGTCCTCGCGCAAGCATCTCATAACCGATCGCGTTTGCCTTTGGATCATCGATGAAGGTAGCCTTCGCCACAAGCGAGGTATGCTCAATCAGCGGTCTGAACAGGATGCTTCCGCCTCCAATAAAGATGGCGGGGTTGGTACGCAAATCCACCTGAAGCTCACGCAGCTTGTCCAAAATATCTTTTGCGTGCAGCTGAGCCGCATCACGAATCGCCTTTTTTACCTCCTCAGGCAGTATCGTTTCCTGCCCCTGCAGCACTGCGCAGATATGCTCGTCCTCAATGCGCATGTCGTGCTGCGCGCTGATTTTGCCAATGATATCATTGTTCATGGTGATGACTCCGCTCTCCAAACTGCGGCAGAATTGCAGATCCGGCTTTCCGTTACGAAGTAGAAGCACATCGGTAGTATATCCGCCGATATCCACGATAAACATCCGCAGCGTTTTCAATAGCTGTCCGCTTTGAGGAACAACAGCGGCATACGCCTGCGGATACACAAAGACATTTCGGATCACAATGCTCATAGGACGGTTGTTGTAAGCAAAATTCACTGTTCCAAACCGCCTGAAATACTGCGCGAAGCGTTCTCTCAGCATCCCGTAGTGTTCCGGCGGCAAGCCAACCGCAAGGTCGATCTGCTCAAACGCCGTATTGGCACCGGCAGAGGAAAGCTCCTTAGCAATGGCAAATAGCGACAGGATAAAGTATCGATCATCTCTGGTCTTATCTCTCATATAGGGCAAGCGCTGCCCGGTGAGCGACCAGTATTTCCCGTTGTACTCCAAAACCTCCTCTGCCATAGGCGGTTTTACGGTGTGCTCTGTCAGCCCGGAAATGAAAGAGAAATGCGGGGTTTTAACGGCATAATTTCCATGATCAATGGCGATCAACATAAGAGTACCTCCCATTTTAGTTTATCTAATTACACGGTTTAGCATGCGTATTTACAGCAGAAATACGCATTGAGTCAATAAATACGCGCGAAACGAAGGATCAGGCTTCTGGCTCTCTGCGGGGAAAAAGTCTCTGTTTCTCTCTTGGAAGAACACGATTCGACGCATTTACATTATTTCTCCCATAAAAGAAACTATTGATATTTCCCACAGCTTGTGCTATGATAAAAGAAAACTTCGGAGGTGACCTGCCATGATCGTGCGTGAACGATATATGCGGCTGATCCGTGATTTTATGGATAAGCCTGTGATTAAAATCATAACAGGAATGCGGCGGAGCGGCAAAAGCGCCCTCTTGGAGCTTACGCGTCAGGAGCTGCTCGACCGCGGTGTTGACAGGAAGAACATCATTTTCATCAACTTTGAATCCTTGCGTTATGAGGCGCTCAGGGACTATAAGGCGCTGTACGCAGAGATCATCAAAATCGCGGGACAGACAGAGGGACGGATCTACGTCCTCCTCGATGAAATCCAAGAAGTGAACGCTTGGGAGCAGGTCATAAATTCTCTCCGCGTAGATATTGACTGCGATATCTATGTGACAGGCTCAAACGCAAAGCTCCTCTCCGGGGAACTCGCCACGCTGTTGGCTGGGCGGTATGTGGAGATCCGGGTCTATCCGCTGGATTTTGAAGAATATCTGGCATTCGCAGCAGAGAACGAGGACGAGGCAAAGCTCTCGAAGCAGGAGCAGTTTGCTAACTTTCTCCGTTTTGGGGGACTGCCCGGCATCCATCAGCTGAAATGGGATGAGGATCGCGTCATGCAATACCTTCATGACATCTATAATTCCGTTCTGCTGAAGGATGTGATCGCACGAAACCGGATACGCGACACGGCACTACTGGAGAGCATTGTCCTGTATCTCATGGACAACATCGGAAACACTTTTTCCGCAAAAACAATCTCTGATTTTTTAAAAAGCCAGGGGCGAAAGCTAAGCACGGAAACCGTCTACAATTATCTGAAAGCATTGGAAAGTGCCTTCCTGATCCACAAGGTCGTCCGCTTTGACATCAAGGGAAAGCGGATACTGGAGACGCAGGAAAAATACTATCTCTCCGATTTAGGTCTGCGCCACGCCGTTATTGGCTACCGGGACAATGATATTGCCGGCGTTCTGGAGAACACTGTATTCCTGGAGCTGCTGCGCAGAGGTTTCTCCGTCAATATCGGAAAGCAGGATGTAGCAGAGGTTGACTTTGTTGCAAACCGGGCTGACGACCGTCTCTATATCCAAGTCTGCTATATTCTTACGCCGGAAAATACGGATCGGGAGTTTGCGCCGCTGGAGGCGATCTCGGATAACTACGAAAAGCTTGTTCTGTCCACGGATACGCTGCTGCGGGTCAATCGTGGAGGGATCCGTCAAAAGAACATTATTGACTTTCTGTTGGAACACTAAATATGAGATAACGCAGGAACGAGAAAAGGACGGTACAGCCGAAGCTGAACCGCCCTTTTTCACTAAGATAATTGCCGTTGGAAGCAGTGCTCCCAAACATAATCATCAAGACCTTTATATCGGGGATCCCACAGATAGGTGCCATAGCGAAAGCCTGCATCCGAAAGCAGTGAGACCAGCGTCCTGTATCCGCCTTGCACATGTGGGTTCTCCATGAAATCCATGTCGAATGCAGTCATGATACGTTCTACACCTTGCTCGTGCAGCTGCGGCAGGATAAGCTCCAATTGGGTCAATGTATTTACCCCCGCAACTGCGAGTACCGTCTGTCCTGTCAGGTAATGGATGACATCCGCTTTCATGGGTCCCTCTGTGAGCAGCACCATATTGCGCGGTTCCCCCGCAATATGTACCCATCCCTCCGCCTTACAGCCGTCTGTGCGGCCGGTGCTGGATACCCAGCGAAATTTGCGCCGCGCCGCATTATCCCGGCGAATCTGCATGCCTTGAATACGGCCTTTGCTGTCCCGCACCGGAATCAGAATACCGCGGCTCTCACAGGCAAAGGACCATTTACCGTCTTTTCGGTAAAAGCCGGGTACACCGGACAGATAATATCCGCTGGATTGAAGCTGCCTTGCAATGGTTTGCATCCCCACCACCGGAGTGGTCCGGTACCCAAGCCTGTCGATTTCCTCATCTGATAGGCCCCGTTTTCGCAGGTTCTGCCGATGGTCGGAGGCCAGCGTCAGCTTGGACAGAAGCCCGGTATAGGTGTCGCTGCGTGATGCAATATCTGTCGGTGGGACTTCTGCAACCACGGGCACAGGAATGTGCTCTGGCTTCGGTATACTGCCCTGCACATCCAAGCGTGCAATCAGAGCATCACGGACCTCCTCGCGGGCAATCCCCGTATAGTATGCATACAGATCGAAAATGCCGCCGGAGAACCCACAGCGCGGACAGCGAAATACATCCTTCTGCAGATTGATGTTGAGATGTTTTGCGTGCGGCTCGTCATCACAACACGGGCAGGGCACATTGTAGTTGCTTCTTCCGTATGGCGGGTATGGAAGCCCAATCAGCGGAATGATATCTGACATATGAAAGATGTCCATACAGCCTCCTTTCCGGGGGACGGTTTATCCGTCCCCCGTGATGATATCCGCATCACACGGATGCCTGCTGCATGGCATGTTCACAAATCAGCCTTGCCGCGTCAGACAGCTCCTGATTGTCTTTGTATTTATTGGCCACCCATGCAATCGCGTTTGGATCCATCGCTAACACCTCGCCAAGCGTCTTGCCGCTGTACTTTTTGATGGGGCACGGCTTCTGGAAAGCCTGCTCCAATCTCTGCTCCTCCGTTAGAACTGCCGGTTCGTATGCCGGTTCAATCTCTGCCTGTACAGGCTGCTCCATAGTCGCTGGCTCTCGGCTCGTGTCCATCTCGCTGGCAGGCAGTTCGTCCGGAGCCATGTCGGCGAAATCGTCGCCGGCCGCTGAGAACTGAAGCCCAAAGCCTGCGTTTCTTAGTGCAATGCCTACCGCTGCCGTCTGCGCCCATTCCCGCGGTGACACAGATGGCTTGGAGGCATCCGGCCCCCTTGACGCTGTAGCTTCTGCGAGATAGCAGTCAACCGGGTCCTTGTAGCTGGGATAGATGCGCGCCGTTGCCACAAAACAATCCTTGCCGGGCGACACCTGGATGGCGATACGGCCTTCGGGGTATTTCAGGCGGAACCATGCCATTTGGATCATGACAGGAAGACGCTTTCGCGTCTCCTGTGTATTGAGATCCGTATAATCCACGGCAAACGGGGAAGGGTCAAAGCCCTCCACCTTGTGGATGCTGTCCAGCTTTGCCAGCATAGCTGTTTTGGCATTCGAGTTGTTCTGACTCATGATAAAGCCCTCCTCTTATTTACTGATGTTGATGTAGGTGTTGCGCAGCTTCAGCCAAACCGGTAAAACGGTGTTGATCAGGCTGCTTACTCCCTTGCGATACTGGTTCTGATCTGTTGGGGTGAAGCTGGAAAACCGCTTCCGGCAATCCAGAACGACCTTGTCAAGGGTCTCGGACGCCGTCTGGCGCTTGGCCTTCAGATTCTGATCTGCAGGCTGTCCCAGCCGCCGTTCCTTGGTCAGGCACTGGATATAGGCGTCTACCAGCTGGTAATGGCCGGACAGAACGGCTACATCCGTCGTGACCGGTGCCGTCTGGCAGAATGCCTGACTTGCATAAAGCACCTCAATACGATACAGCAGCTCCTGATACAGCATCAGCTGCTCCAGGGAGGCATGTCCTGCACCGATCTGCTTTTCCATCTCGTTTTTCAAGTTCTTGTACTCACTGAGCCAAGTTGCCATTGTCATGATCTCCTTTCACATTTGAGATTAGCTCTTTGATTCGCGCCGAGAGCATCGTCCCGCGCTGTTCCGTATCTGTACGCTTGATGGCAATGCATAACGCTCTCCGCTCTCCTACGATCAGCACGCGCTCCTTTGCGCGTGTAATTGCCGTATAAACAAGCGGACGCACCAGCATGACCGCATGGGCGCACTGCAGGTTGATGATGACAGACTTATATTCGCTGCCCTGGGACTTGTGGATGGTGGAGGCGTAGGCCAGATCCAGCATTTCAAGGTCGCTGCCGTCATACTCGGCAATTCGGCCATCGCCGAAATCAACGGTCAGCACGCTGTCGGTGTCATCGCGGGTGACGGATGTAATATAACCGATATCACCATTGCTGATGTCCTCGCAGTTTTTTATCTGCATGACCTTGTCTCCCAAACGGTATATCCGCTTTCTGTATGCAACCTCCGGCTTTTTCCCGTCCTGCGGATTGAGCTTTTCCCGAAGCCGTTCGTTCAGCGCATTCACGCCCGTCTCCGTCTTTTGGCGGTATGGGGTTAGAAGTGCCACATTGTCAACACCGTATCTGGCGGTTTCCTGTAGGTACAGTGTCTCGATCTGCTGTGCGGAAGTACTCATGTCACAGGAGTCATAGAACTGGAAATCCTCGCCGTATTCCAAGCTAAGATTTCCGTGTCGGATGAGCTTTGCATTAGCGGCGATACGGCTACCATAGCTCTGCCGGAAAATGCGATCCAGCCGCACTACCGGCACAGCGCCGCAGGCGATGATCTCGCTCAGCACGGCGCCGGGCCCGACAGAGGGAAGCTGATCCGCATCGCCAATCAGCACAAGCTGACTGCCGTGCGGTACGGAGCGGAACAGATGGTTGGCAAGATAGATATCCATCATGGACACCTCATCCACTACAATCAGATCCGCATCCAGCATCTCCGGTTCACAGTAGTCGCCGTCCTCACCGGCCAGAAGCCCAAGCGCTTTGTGGATGGTAGTGGCCGGGAACCCGGTCGATTGCTCCATCCTGCGGGCTGCGCGTCCTGTAGGCGCACAGCAGATAATTTTTGCTCCGCGGTTTTTCCTGCGATAGATATCCAGCAGGAATCGCTGGATCAGCGTCTTGCCGGTACCGGGTCCGCCGGTAATCACACTGAGCTGTGATGTCAGGGCTGTCGTAACTGCGTGCCGCTGTTCGGAAGCCAACTGTATACCCTGCTTTTTTTCTTCTGCGGAGATCTCCGTATCAATGTTGACGTGAGACCCCGCTTTCTCATAAGTAAGCATTCTGTAAACGGCCCACGCAAGGCTCTGTTCCGTTCGCGCTGTGACTGCGCGGTATACCTGCCTGTCGTAGGAGGCCAAGCGGCCGGACTCAAGCATTCTTGAAGCACGTACCGCCAGCATCTCTTCCGTCAGCCCTTCGGTATCCAGCAGCTTCAGACATTGCTTGAGAAAGCTGTGCTTTTCCATACACAGATGTCCTTTAAGCTCTGCATCGGTCAGCGTGAATATCAGCCCCTCATCCACACGTTCCGGCGAAAGAGGGTCAAAGCCCATGCTGACAGCAATACGGTCAGCCGTCTTAAAGCCGATGCCCACCATCTCACACAGACGGTAAGGGTGATTTCGGACGATGTCCATGGTATGCTCTCCGTACTGCTTGTACAGCTTGACCGCCCTGTTAGGCGTTACACCATGTGGCGCCAGAAAGGCAACCACATCGCGTGCGCCGCGGGAGGCAAGATAGGAGTCACAAATCTTTTTGAGCTTTGTTTTGCTGATGCCCGACACGGCAAGCAGTTGTTCCGGCTCATGATCCAGCACGGTCAGCGTGTTCTGCCCAAACATGGCATAAATCTTTTCCGCGGTTTTAGGGCCGATCCCCTTGATCTGCCCGGAGCACAGGTAAGCGATGACGCCTTCCTTGCTGGGCACAATCACTTCATCGAAGCCCTCGACTTCAAATTGGATGCCATGCTTGGCGCTCCGGCTCCAACGTCCGCGCATATCATAGTGCAGATTATCTGCCGTCGGCAGGCAATAACCCACCGCCTTGATCTCAGAAACCACATTCCCCGCTGCGTCCATGACCTTCTCACAAGGTCGGTACAGGGCGATCATGTAGCTGGCATCACCGGCCGTAACGGCTTTCGGATAGATCAGCCTTTTGAATTGACATATCAAGATCGATTCTCCTTTCCTTTTGAAATCGGGTAATCAGTCAAAGTCAGGCTCCTCAAAGACCATGCCGTCGTAGTCACTGCGTTCTTCGGCGTCGGTGTGGCTCCAGTCGTCTGACCAGTTGACATGATCGGTTGTGAGATGGTCTGCAAGATCCATGGCCGCAGCCGAGGTAGCTGCTCTTACGAACACGACACCTGTGCGGACGATCGTGACCTCATAGATAGACCCGCTAACGGGGCAATCATCGGTCGCTTGATTGTCCAATGGCGTGTAGTATTTCAGCAGCTCGCTCTCCGGCAGCGTCAGATCCTTGTGCATGGGCAGCGTTCCGAATTTAAGCGCACGGCTGATGGTCACAATGTCTCCTTCGACCTTTTTGACCTCGCCGCGAATGCAGAATTCTGTTTCCGGCTGTCCTTCTGTTTTGCAGATCAGTTTATCTCCAACATTCAGCATAAATCTGCTCCTTTCTGTTATAGGGTCGTGACCAGCACCTTGCGGGTCTGTGGAAGAAAATACTCCTCTTCAATGACCTGTGCTTCTCTTGTAAGCCGGAGCGCCAGCTCAACCATACGGTCTGCCAGTTGATCCAGCTCCTGCACGAGTTTTACACGTTCACGAAGCGCGTGCATGCTCCAGTCCTCGAAATCCTCGCCGTCGTCAGTGCCACGCCCCGGATAAGTTACCACCTGCATGTGGGTCTGCGAGAAATTGACCCGAGTGGGTCTTCCGCAGACACCGCAGGTGCAGTTGCCATTGGCAGCAAGCTGGTAATTCCTCTGTCCGCAGTTAGTGCAGTAGGACTTGTAGCCGCTCGGGTGCTTTTCTCCCTGATAGAGAACCAGATACCCGCCGCTTCGTCCGTTCATCCCTGCCTGCCAGAGATAGTTGTGTTTCGCAGCAAATTCCCATTTACACTCGCCCATGGCATCAAAAAACTCCTGGGTCTGGATCATATCGAACAGCTTGTCCACCACCTCGGGCGAGAGCCCAAGGTGTGTGATTTTTAGGTTACAAGCATACGATGTGGATCTGTTCCAGGAGTTTAATGTTGGATAGCGAAAATGTGTGGTCAGATACTGCGCCATTTCCTGTCGGGACCGGAGATCTACCGGCTGATAGAATCTACGCAAGGCATCGCACCTCCCAGGACCGGTCTGCTCCCGGCTCGTTGGAGGCCAGTGCCGGATGCGTTTCGTCTATTGTGACTAACTTCTTATCCGCTCCGGCCCGTGTCGCCAGCTTGCGCACATCCAAATAGAGGTCTTCGCAGTATACGATGATGGGGATTCCCAACTGGGCGGCATGATGGATTTCGCCCTTCATACCACGGCTGATGCGATCCCCGCAGATCAGCAAAACCTCGCTCTGTTCCAAAAGCTGAAGCCCAAATTGCAGAGCCAGTGCACGCTCCGCCGCTACATGGTCACACAGGAGCATGGGCAGATAGGCGTGGGGGGCGCGTGCCAGGTATCCCAGCATGGTGCGGGCATAAAGCATGTATGCCCGAGCACGCCAGATGTTGCTGAGTTCTTCTTCCGCCGTGCTCCCGCTCAAAGGTGAGCAGATATAGGCGCGTTTCCGGTAGCGGTCGTTTTTCAGGAACTGCCGGTCAAGCTCGCGCTCCCAGCTTTCGTGATAGGCTTTCATTGCGTCGTGCATTACTGATTCTCCCTTCTTATGTCGGTGTAACCGATACTTTTAGTTTCCGGCTCTCACTGGTCTTGAGTACATCCGCATACACGGTGGGATACTTCTCTTTGAGGAGCTTCGAGTCGGGACGTTTGGTTGTTTTGGTGACAAAGTCGATGAGGAGCTTGTCGCCGGTCGTGCTCAGTACGCCATGCTCATGCGCCTGCATCAATTCTGCGATTCGCACGCTGTGTGCAGCGATCTCTCTTTCATAGGTTTTGATCTCCGCATTGCAATCGGAGATTTTCCCCTGCAGCAGCGCGATCTGGCGCAGCGCCTTCTCATACTTTGCAGGGAATTCAATCGTGGGGAGTCCGGGCTGGCTGGCGCCGTAAATGCGCGCCAGGGATTCCAATGCCAGTGCTGGCTTGACATCCGCCATCGTAGGTGGCTTGTCATGCTCCAAGCTCCAAATCCATTCCTCAAGCCGCTGGAAGATCATATCCTCCTTGGCTCGGTCACGGGTAAGCGCCGGCATTGCCAGATCATGTTCCGGATTGTTTCCCCAAATAGTAGAAAACGCGCCAATCTCCACATCCGCCACAGCCAGATAGAAGCGAAGCTGCAGCTCATAGTAGATGGGATAGGCATCGTCAGCCCAATCTCCGGCTTTGTGATAGGTGCAGCTTTTGCACTCCAAAATGCCGGGAGCGTTGTCCTCCTTACGGGTAAAGCGGCGGTCAAAGTTCGCAAGAGCCCACGGGTGATCTGCGTGCTGATACATATAGGTATCGTCATAAACCGTATTGCCGGTTTTTTGCTGATACCAATAGGCCGCGATAGGTTCCAGAAGATGCCCCATTATCAGCTGCTCCTGATTGGATTTCACAGGTGTCTTCATCCGGCCCTTTTTGATCATCCATAGCTCCAGCGGCGTTGTCCACGGCGATACGCCGAAGATAGCAGCCACATCGCTGCCTCCTACCGTATAAGGAATGGTGCCCTTAGGCCCGTGGGCGCGGCACTCCAACCATCGTTCGTTGGTCATGCCTGCAGTGTCGCAGAGAATAATCGGAGCGGACATCAGTAGCTCACCGCCTTCGCAAGGTCGTAATCGCCCCACCTCAGCGTAAGCGCCCGCGCCATGTTCTCCTCCACAACGAGCATTTTGCTCTCCGGTGCATGGTCAGATTTGAGAATATAGGGGATCTCCTGCATAGCCATGAACACATCATGGGCGGTTGCAGTTCCTCCTCCATAGGCCATCTCAAACATGCCGATTGCTTCCAAAGCAGCTTTCTTCGGCAGAGACAACTTTTTGCAGATTCTGGTCATCGCATTGACCGGATAACTCAGATGGATACCCAACAGCTTTTGTAATCTGGCGACCGAATCACCGAACTGCGCAAACAGCTGATCCAAAGCTGCTTCAAAGTCCTCCACTTTACTCTGGTGCCTGTGGTCCACGGCGATACAGCTCCCAATATGGATCGGATGCTGCGTACCCTCCAGCATGGCGGAAACCTTAGCCGAGGCAATGCCGGTATCCGAGGTAACAAAGCGGATGGCGGGAACAAGTTTGGCAGCAAGTGTGGGTTTCCCCTGCGACGCCAGCAGCTTGGCATAGGCGCCGAGCAGGTCTTCCTTTTGCCCGGGCATAGTCCATGAGGCGCTGGAGAGCGAATGATCGCGATAACCTCCCTGAAACATGCTGCCGGGGAAACGGTCGTCCAGCTTTTTGGTCAGAACCTTCAGCAGCTCATCGATCGGCAGCACGGAATAATCCATAGAATCGCCGGAGTGTGCTGCCGAGATCTTTTCATCTCGGATAAGCAGGAGCGTCTCCGAAGAATACAGCTCCAGGCAATCGTTAAGCACCGACGCCAATCTTTGGCGGCTCAGCTTCGGCAAGGCCGATCCGCTGATTTTCGCTCTGTCCAACAGGCTTTTGTAGGCCGTGCTGCGGACGGGATAGTAAGAACCATCTACCCGCATGGCAAGACCGAGGTTTTCCGCCGTGTCCTCAACGGACTCAGCGCTGATTCCCGCAGCGAATGCGGACGGAGTTCCATAAAGAGGCGACGCCTTATCCAGCGGCTCAATATGCAGTTCATTGACCCTGCATCTGTGCCATCGGCTTTCCAGCGATTCCTTCTCATGGTACCGGCGCATCCCCTCGTAGGAAGCAAAGGTCGTGGAGTAGTTGTCCTGGCATGGTTGTAACATTTTTGTGTTCTCCTTTCGTTTTTTTGGCGGTATTCGCCGTGATATAACAAAAACCAGCAACCCATGATCGGACTGCTGGCTTATGCCACTATGGAATTGGCCGGAAACAAAAAAGTGCCATTCGTGCAATGCACAAATGACACTTCGCAACTCGGTTAAACTCTGCTTAGCTGTGGCTAAACTCTGATACTTACATGATGATTATACCAGAGCAGCGGCCGACAGTCAATCCATAGTCAAACGAAAAGGCCATAAAAGCTGAAAGGAAAGAGGGATGCCGCAGATGCGGCATCCCTCGAAAGGCAAACTATGCGGAACGGTTCAACGCCCACATCCCGCGTCCTATATGCACGAAGAACTGCGGACTGCATTGCAGGGTTTGGCGAACCTTCTCTTTCCACCACTGATTTTTCCGCGCTTTGGTATATGGCTCGACTTGCTCATAAATGTATGCAAGCGATACAGGGGATTGGCAGGTTTCCAGCACTGCTGCAACCACATCCCGCCAGGTAGCGCCGTTCATATCGCGGATATCCTTTTGTACAGGCTCCGTTATCAGGATCGGATACACCAAGGACGCATCCTTCTTGATAATCAGTAGATACTCATGCAGTATGGGGATGAAATGCCCACTGTACTGTGTTTGATTTGAAAAGCAATTGTGCTGTGCTTTTATGATGACATTTTCCAATGTGCCCGGCTTGATCAATTCAAAGAGCATGCTGTAAAGCTGCCCCTTCTTTTTGATATCGCCGACCAGCACGGCCATCCTGCCGCCACGCTCCAAAGCGCAAAATTGTTTCATCATGGCGTAGTTCATTACGCGCACGAAGTCCTCCCATTTGGGGATACGTGATAAGTCGAACTGCCGGGGATCATATCCGTATTTTGACTGCACCTCCGAAGCCTTGTACATCACGTCTGAATATGTAATCAAATCCCAATACGGCGGATGCCAGAACACAAATTCAGGGCGCTCCGGTATCTCGCAATTGATGAGATCGAATCCGCTGTGCAGATCGTAGCAATGGCTAATGATTCCCATGGTATGAGCGGCATCCTGCGTCGTGCCGCTGCCGCACATGTAGTCGCAGATCTCGGCCGGCTTGAAAAAACCGATCAGATCCTCAATTAGCTTGGGTGAACAGTTGCCGCGATAGCGATTGTTGCCGCCAGCTCCGCGCTCTGGATACGAGACGATGGAGGTGAGCCTGTTTTCAGCACTCATAGCCGCCTTCTCCTTTCATATGCATATACAGGCAGCAATCATCGCACTCTGATTTGCCCGAGCCAATGCAAAGCGGGTATGGATTTTCTGCTTCTGGTGTGAAACAGTCCGGCTGCTTTGATGCTTGCCTGACCAAACCATGAGCAGCCTCAGATACACTTTCCCAATACGCTTCCCAATAGTGGTCATTGCGCCCGAGATGGCGTTCGATGCACTCAGGAATCATTGGGTTTGTAATGAGTCTCTGATACTGTGCGTCACTCAATGCTGCAACTTCATCCCATTGTTCGATTTGCGATATAAAGTCTTCGGTCTGGCATTGTGCCTTATACACTCCTCCAACCTCCCGAATATACCTACTGGACATCATCAGCGGCTGCCGGATAATCATGATTTTGTAGTGATTTTCCATGTATTCGCCGTCAAGATATGCTTCGTAGAAGTCCATCGAAGAATTCTCTACGAAGATGCTTGATTCTCTCCAAGACGGAACACTTCCGTCCTCCAATTCTTCTCGAATACGATTTGTCATAACACGCTTTGCATCGTCATGGTCCGAGAACGCCTCGCAATCATTTCCGTGCTCGCCATTCACAGCCCAGTCTTCCATCACAAGAAAAACATTGACGCGTTTGCGCATAGAACGAAGATCATCCAACGGACGAATCATTTCGGGCGCCATGATAACCATGTCCAGTACGATATCAGCAATGGTCTTTGGCTGGTGATACAGATCAGAGAAGGTATCCTCCAGCACCTTGACCTCGTGCGGCATGACCGGAGGGTCAAACTCACAATAGATGTCAGGAGTTTCGTTTTCGGTCTCCTTATCCTCGCCATCATGAATGGCGTTTATTCGGCCATAAAGCCCTGCGTATTCACTTTCAGTGGTGCCTACAATGGCTCCGCCAATCGTATATGTGACGCCTTCATACTCAAATTCAGCGCCAGTTCTGTTCAAAATCATTTTTCAATCCTCCTATCTTAGATATGGCAGTCAATCCCGACAATGAAATGATCGTCAGGAATGCTGTCTATGTAGTCTGCCAACATCTGCCTCCATGCGTCCGGTTTCTTATCGTTGCTGCTGATACCCCACCAGCCCATATCTCCCTTGGAGTGCCAGTCTCCGTCCTGAAGGAAGGAATAGGCGCCGGGCACCATGCGCTGATCCGGTGCGAGTCCGTTGCGGCGGAGATAGGCATCCTCGCTTTCATTCTTGAAATAGATCTGCGTCAGAAAAGAGAAAACTCCATCCTCCGTGATCTTCCAGAAGCTGCCTTCCGGAGCCTTGCCGGAACGAAAAGTCTCTGCAAGAAGTTTAAAGCGCTTTTTGGCGTGCTGCAGCTCCCATTCCTTCATGAGTTCCCATGCAATATCCCTTTTTCTTGCGCCGCAGACCCATATATAGCCTTCGGGCGCTTTACATACAGCATCTTCGTTGCCCCATGTGCGCTCACCGTTAATTCGTTCCGCTGTGTCACGGACAAGGAATTGGAACGGCCAGCGGCCACCAATGGAATACCAATCCCAGAAGGCATTCGGATTGCAGTAATACCCATACGTATTGTTCTTGCTGTCATAGGTATAACCACAGTAGTCCTCCGCATACTGCTTCAGACTGGGATAGAGCTTCTTCACCGGATATCCCATAAATGCGCGCGTCTTTTTCGCTTTCTTCGTGCGCTTCTCATGGCCGAGGTGCCCGGCCTTTTTCTGGAACACCTTGCCATCTTTGATGAGATATTTTTCGTATACCAGCCGGTTGTACTCCGGAACGACAGTTCCGTCCGGAAAACGGACACAGTTGATTTTGTCGGTCTCATAATCCCGCCGCAGGTCATCGGTTCGATCCTCAAACTCCAGATAGGCCGGGTCATCCGTTCCTTCACAGAATGGGGCCATCAGCTCATCAATCTCGCACTCAGCCGAACGTTCCAGAGTGCTGGCCTTGCTTTGAAGTCGTTTCAAAAGAAACCGCAAAGCAAAACTCTCCGGGTCCTGCGCCAGCTTTTCTTTGACTTCTGCGATCTGTTCCGCATAACGCATATTTTCCTCGCAGTTTTCCTCCAGCTTGGGCATATAAAAATTGACCAGTGTTACAAAATGACTCATTTTTTGATTCCTTTCCTGTTGTAAGATTAACGGGCAGCAGAAAAAGAATCCGCTGCCCGTCGTTGTGAATTGCAATATTCCCGTTAGACCCGCATATGGCGCTTGACCGCTGCGGTCAGCTTTACGGGCAGTTGATTCAGATCTGTGATGTCCATAAAGGAATCACCATAGATTCGCTCGATGTTCTGTTTGTCCTCCCCGATAGCGGCCGCAATGAACAATACTCCCTTGCGCCGGTACTCCTGCTTGATGCCGCGGAGATCTTCCTCGGCGGCACTGCCGTAGTAGCCGGGTGCTGCCGGTTGACCATCGGATACAAGAATCAGGATTTTTACCTCCTCCGGCCGTTTAACCAGCTGCTCCGCCATAAAACGAAGCGCGGCGCCGTCGCGATTGCTGCCGCGGGCGGCAATGTCCATCATGCGGTATTTATCATCGTTATCGATGCTTTCGAACTCTGCATAGGAATACAGCTCCACACTGCTGCCGCTGGTGGAATGACCGTAAACGGTGACAGGGATATGCAGCGCCTTGCAGAAGTCATATAGAATGATGGCCGAAGACCTGGCGTAGGTACAGCGGTCGCAGGAGCACATGCTGCCTGATTCGTCCAGCAAAAGCCCTACGGACATCTGTGGAATTTCGTTGGGCAGGGCATTTTTATAAAAAACCTTCCCATCATTCCGGCAGAGGGCGTGGGCATCCAGCCGTCGCCCCATCATGAGCCCGGTCTGCTTGCCGCCGCGCTGTTTATCCTTCAGCTGCTGCAAGAGGCTTTTCTGCAGCTGCCGTGAGATATCCAGCAATGGTCCGGAAATGGCGTTATACTGCTCGGCAAGCTCCTCATCGACGGTGGATATCCGGTTCACACAGATATCAACACCGGCATGGACATCTCCATAGGAGATGCTCTGGGCCACATCGTTGAGTTCCCGTGTCCGTTCATTCTCCAGCTGCTCGCAGGCGGCCTTCTCCGCCATCTTGTCCAGCAGGCGCTCAATGTCCTCCGCTGCATGGTCATAGCGTTCACGCTCATATGCTTCGTTGTGCTTGGTAGCCCCTCCGCTTCCTTCGGAGACACGATCCGTCTGCTGATAGGGGATGCGTCCGTCTTCTTCCACGGATACTGTCTGCTTCCCATCGGAAGCGCCTTCCATATCTCCGGTAATTGCACCTTCTTCCGCCGAATTTTCGGTCTGAGAGATCCCGGCAGAAGAACCCTCGGATTCAGGGTCAGTCTGGGGCTCGGGCTCTTCAGAGCCGCTGCTTCCTTCAGACTCGCTTTTTTCTGCCTGAGCCGCCGTCTGCGCCCGTTTCCCGGCTCCGGCTGCCACACAGACCGCACCCACTTCGGGGATCGGTGTGCTGCTGCCCTCGCCGGACACAGAGTTTCCGGCTATTGCCTGCAGAAGCTGCGCGATGGTCTCGGCCAGCGACTCTGTGGAACCGGACGCCTTGGCCTCCTCCTGGCGCTTTTTGCAGATCTCCAGGAAATCCTCGATATAGTCCCAGCAGCGAACCAGTATGAGATTGACGACCTTGAGCCGTTCTTTTCCGGAGGGATTGACAATGGCGGCGTCCAGATCGTGGATCAGCTTGAACACGACCTGGATACGCTCATCGCTGAGGGGAGCATCTCCGTACTTGATTTCACCGAACTTCACATACGACAGCATGATCTGCAGGATGCTCTCAAAGATATGGCAGTTCCCGTCATCCTCTTTCTCGATAAGCTCCGTTACCGTCGGAATGCTCTCATACTGCTGCTCCCGTAACGCTTCCAGGCAGTTGCCCAGTGTGCCGCGGAATTGAGCGAGTATCCGATTTTCGATATAGGCGTCCTCGATGACATTGGAAATATGGTGTGCGACATAGCGAAGCATCTCATTGTTCCGTGGCTCCAGCCTTACATACTCCCACAGCGCTCGTTCGCTTACAGTGTCTTTGGGCAGCTTGTACGCAGGCGGCTCCGGATACCATTTCTCCCGGCTAAGGTAGTTGTTGTAGGTCTGGCCCGCAAGAAAGTCCGTGTATAGACAATGCCCAAGTTCGTGGGCAAACAGTCCGCAAACGATCTCATAGCGGTTCTCCCGCCCTCTGTTTTGGGTCACCAGCCTATGCCCCGCATTGATCAGCACCGACAGGTTATTGGTACATGCCACTTCACCGGACTTCGGACTCCAGCTGATGGCCACATGGATGCGGCGGTTGTATTTATACCGCCGCGTCTGTGCCATGGCCATGTCTTCAAAATGTCCTGCAAGGATGCGGGACGTGAAGAATTGCCGGTCTGTGATTCTGCTGCGTTTTTCATTGAGCAGCTGTTTAACCCGCTTATGATTCACTCTTGCCATATAGAGTCGTCCTCCTTTCTTCCGGACTTATGCCGATGTTCGCTTCCGCTTTGGGGCAAACATAGGGTCCAGAATGGTTGTAATCAGTGCTTCCCGGTCTTCCTCGTCGGCAGTGGCTTTGCTGATGACCGTATACTTTGCCGACAGATAAGGGTCACCGGAGATCTCTGCACTGATGACCCAATCGATCAGGCTGCGCATTCCGCAGGCACCGTCGGTGATGCTGTTTTTGCGGCAGTAATCGGCCATGTCGTTGACCACCTGCACCATCTGGGATACCAGGTATTCGTCGGCACATCCGGTCACGGCCATGGCTCGCTGCACCATAACCTCGGGCTCCGGCAGTTCAATGTCCTTGACCAGACTCATTCTGTCCACCACCGACTGGTTCATCGACCTGCAACCTTCGTAACTGACATTGGTCGTCACAATGACGACCGTATCAGGGTGTCTGCGAATGATCTCGCCGGTCGGAAGCGTGATAGACCCCTCCTGCTCCAGAAGAGAGTTAAGGCCCACCAGCACACCCGGCTGAATGATCGTGGATGGCTCCTGAACCTCGACTAAATACCCGTGTTTTAACGCTTTCACAAAATCCGTCTCCACATAAGTATAGTTCTGGCCGGAGCTTTGACGGTTTTCAGTACGCTTGCTAAGAGCCTGTACCTTTTCCGTGACCTTTTCCAGCACAACGCTCATGCAGTCCTGCACGGTAGCCGCCAGATTTTCCACGCCTGTCAGAGCCTGATAGACGCCGGCAGGATCGTAGTCCATATCATCCAAGTCCGGAAGGCGCAGAAGCTTAGCTACATTGGCATAGCTGATACCTCCCATGGACTTGAGGATCTCGCGCTCACGGTCAAGCTCCGAGCTACCGGTGGACACTGCGTCCGTTTCAGGGAAGATCATGCCGGTGAAATCAAATATTTCTGTGTTGGCAGAGCAGGTATACTTCATGTATGGCAGCCCCAGTCCGGCGGCAATGGCTTTTGCGCCCATGGTCTTGCCAGTACCGGCAGGCCCGCGCAATAGGAAGTTTCGCATCTGCATGGGCCGCCCGGTGGTTTTCTGCGCATGCTTGCAAATATCCACCACTTCCGGCGGAATGATATACCATTCCGGGAGTTTCGGAATCAGGCTCAGCTCCAACGCGCTCAAGGTGCGTCCCGGCGTCAGGGGATACTTGCCGACGAAATCCGTATGCTCCACCACGACGCCGGCTTTTTTGATAACGGCCGGTCCGGTCTTGGCAAAGATCGTGAATTCCCCGGCTGTGACGCTGGTGGGCACAAAGGATCCGGAATCCAGCTGACCTTGAGAGACCCGCATCAGGTTTCCGGACTTGTCCACTGTGATATTGATATGCGCCGGGCAGGTATCGTCCTTGATTCTGCGGTAGGCATTGTCGCAGAGGATTGCCATGCTTTCGGTCGCCTTTGCCATATCCGGGTATCCGGCAATGAACTGGTCGTAGTACTCCTGAAAGGTTTCATCGAACTCCGCATCTGACATCAGGAACGGCATTAGGGCAAAGAAGATTGCCGCGCCGTCCCGCTGGCTCGGATGCGCCACGTACTGCTCGATGAGCTCGGTGTTTTTGTCATAAACGCTTGCCAAAGCGCTGCCGGAGGCTGCATCGAACACCACAAGATGATAGGCATCCGGACCGACGGAGGATTTATACTCCGCCACGCTTTTGTTTGTATCGATCTGGCCGACCGCGCCTTCCCCGGTGCCGTTCATGCACCGGCACATGGCGTGGACTGCCTTGATCACAGAACCACATAGCGTTGATTCCGTCTTTGCCCCGTACATGGATGCCACCTTGACCTTCTTATTTGTCATGGTATCAAAGGGGACGGGCAGCGAACGGGAATAGTTGAACAGATTGTTGATTGATACGCTCATATCGCGTCATTCCTTTCTGCAGTGTCACTGCGTGAAATCAATGGTAATACCGGTATCTGTACAGCAGCAGTTCTCCATACCGTTTCGTTCCAGCTCCCGGCAGATGTCCGGCCAGCTTTCTCGTGCAGGCAATTCTGCCGCCGTTATTTCCAGCATGGATAGCCCTTGTGCGATGCTCTCGTTGCACCGCTCATTGAGTTCCATAACATGGGCGTCCACCCATTCAAAAGCCAGATACTCATAATTCTCCGGGGGATCGACCTTCTGCGGAGTGCCATCCTCGGTTTCCTCTGTGCCCGTCTCATCATTTTCCGTTTCCGGCATCTTGACTTCTTCCGCGTGCGGGTAGGTCAGGCTGCACACTTGAAGGCCGCGAATCACAACGATCGCTTCACGGTATCCGCCGGCATGGTTGAGCAAGATTCGCACCTCGTTGCCTGTCGCAATATTGCGCATGGCATTAGGCGTCTTCCATACCCATCTGGCGTTGGGGAAATCGGCCGTGACCAGCTCTGTAATCCGCCGCTGCATTGAGCCGAACGCCATGTCCCGGATATCCTGATCCGTAGGTTCTGGGCGAGCAGCCGGAAGCAGAGGCGGGATATTCTCCACTTTTCTGGCAGAGAGAAAGAGCAGTCGCATGGCGGCGATAAAAATACCGAGTATCACCAATAAGAGAATCGGCCAAAGCCTGCAAACAAACAGCAGCAGAGCCAATGTCCCCAGTATGGTCAAAACCTCGTAGGCGATGTGGCGCTTAAATTCTTTGTTTTGCATATACTGTCCTTTCTGAACGCAAAAAACGCACATGAGTCCACATAGATACTCATGTGCGTTTTAATGCGCTCGATCCATTTGTAGTTCTTCGATTGATTATTCGTCGAAGAACGAATTTACGCCGCCGAAGGGTTCAAAGCCGGTGAAATTACCGGGCATCTCTCCGTTGGAGGCAGACTTTGCGGGTGCGGCAGCCGCTCTGGGCTGTTCCCCAGCTTCCTCGGTCTTCTGCTTTCCGCCGCCGGAGGAGCAATACTCAATCTCATCCAGAATGACCACCATGGCGCTTCTCTTTTCATGCGTCGTGCTGTCCTCCCAAACATCCTCGTCCAGGCGGCCGAGAATATTGATGAACGAGCTCTCTTTAAGCTGCATCTTTTTGATGCGCTCACATACCGGGCCAAAGGCTTTTACAGAGAGGTTTACCCATCGGGTGTTGTTTTCGGCGCGGGTGTCGTACACCTTTTTGCCGATGCGGAACCGGACACTCTCCCCGTTTTCGGAGAATTTGAGAGCCGGGGCGCCGTCATATCCCTTGGAGATGACGACATCAGTTGCGATTACCTTGAACATAAGATGCTCCTTTCTTGCAGGTGCTGCCTGCTATAACATGATTTATTTCAACCCCTTTAGGGAAGAAACCGAGAAACAAAAAAAGTGCCAACCAACACAAATGTGTTAATTGACACTTTATAACTTGAATACTCTGGTATTCCGCGCAGGAAACCTTGATACTTATGATTGTATTATAGCAGGTTCTCATATGACAGTCAATTGCTTTCCGCTGTTTTCGCCGGGCACTTCGCTGTTTTCACCGGGGTACCTTGCTCCAGCACAGACAGAACAAACTCCAACGCAAGCCTCACTCGAAGCGGGTCGAATATACAGTTCCCATCCGGCAGGATACCCGCTTCGACTCTGTTCTCTATTTCCCTGACTAATCCGCGGATCTCATCGCCTTTTGTCATTTTGATCCTCTCCCTTTCAAAATATCGATTGCCAAATATGTGCTAAGCTGTTGGCAGCCTTCGTTTTCATATACCGGTGTGCCGGTTGCCGTATATACCGTGATGATGTCTCCCTCATCAACATTTCGAAGTCTTCCGGCAATCTGTATTTTCACTGTATGTGGGTCTGACCACAGATAAAGCGTTTTGATGCGGCGGCGCACCGGAGTTTTTTCCAGCCCGGTACAGTGACCACGAATTACCACTATTTGATCGGTGACTGCTCTATACAGCAGTTGCAATGCGCTGAACCCATAAAAGGCGAAAAAGAGAAGGACGGAAAGAGACAGATAAAGGTTATCCTCCAGCAACAGAGACACCACCATCAATAAAAGGCTTACCAGCGCGGCTCCACATCTCATTATAATCTGTTTTTGCAGCGGCGGTGGGATTTTTTCGAAATTTTCTCTCATTACGCACCTCACAGCAGAAGGATTCTCTTTTTCTTCAGTAGCCTGAGCAATGCGGAAACGACCTCATCCCGCACTGCGGCGTGTTCCATTTGTGCTTCCAGAATATTATCAAAAATAGTTTCCTGCGTATAGATTGTTTCCGTCAGGTTCTGCCTGTTTCTATCCCCCAACAGGTTTATTTGTGGCGCTACATGATGTTCTGTCAGGAATACCAGTTCTGCCGTGGTGAGCCGAAGTCCGGCTTCTGTCAGCCATAGCAGCAGTTCTTTTTGGCGTGCGCTTAGAATCGCACGAACTCCTTGCGGCTTCGCAGGCGTCAGAACGCACTGTGTCAATGCACGATACTCAAAAACGGGCTCATCACCTTCTGTAATTTCAACAAGCCCCTGACGTTTAAGCTGCTGCAGTGCTTTTACCTCCAGCACATTCTCGCGGGTTTTTGCAAACCCAAATCTGCCGTTAAGCCAGAGCGCAGCCTGTTCCCCGGTCAGCTGAAAATCTACGCCGCAGCGGGTCACGAACAGAAGATCCTCTGTGGAGGCTCTGATTACCATACCTTTGGATATATATTTCATTTTGCTCACTCCTCGTCTGTCCTTTTCCCATATTACACGGCAAGGCGGCGCGAATTACAGCACTCACAGCAAATACATTGCGACAACGCACAGAATAACAATCAGCAGCATAACTCCCGCCACGGCGGAAACCTTCTTCACCAATTCCATGTCAGGCCCCTCTTTCAGTTTTCCTGCATCTGAAGGCAGAACATCGTCATAGTAGCCGTCATATCCATCGTCCTTTGGATGAAAAGCTCCTCCCATGTGTTCGCCGACAGGCTTTTCATGCTTTTTCCGTGGCTTGGGGGACGGGTGCTTGCGCTTCTTTTCCATACGCTTTTGCGACTTTACGGGTTTCTCTTTTGGCTTTTTCTGACCATCTTCCGCAATCGGCAGACTCTTCCCGCACTCCATGCAGAAAGAAGCGGCGCCATCTGCAAAATCGGCACCGCAATAGGGACAATATTTCATACTCAGCACTCCTTTGGGCAGTATTCGGCATTCATGCCGGGTTTCACGACCCATTGGTGGACGATACGATTATACCACAGCGTCTTTTTCGTGTCATCGGCGCAAACCCTGCCATTTAGTCTGCCATTTCGTGAGACATTTTGTATTCCTCAATAGCCGGGAGCGGAAAAATCGTATAATTTATTTTGCGCAGCGGGGCTCATCTTCCCCGCCGCCGCAGCTTCTGTGCCTGCTTCCTTAAAGCGGAGTGCTTATTCCGGTGGAAATCAGATCTGCCACACGATATAATGAATTTACAAGCATACTTTGTGTGCAATACACGCAATGAACGGCGATTTTTGTTGTCTATATAGATGAAAGGCCTTTACGCAGAGAGAAGGGAGGGCGCAATGAGAGACCATGAGATCATAGAATTGTACTGGGCGCGTAACGAGAGCGCGATTACCGCCACCGCAGAAAAGTACGGGAGCTACTGCCACACGATTGCATATAACATACTGCGTAACAAAGAGGATGCGGAGGAATGTGCCAACGATACATACCTCGGCGCATGGAATTCAATTCCGCCGCAGCGTCCGAACCGTTTGTCGATCTACTTAGGGAAAATCACGCGCAACCTCGCTCTGAACCGTTATAAGCGGTATACTGCCGAAAAACGCGGACACGGACAAGTAGTCCTCGCGCTGTCTGAGCTGGAAGCCTGCGTTCCTTCGGAAACGACTGTGGAGCAGACCGTCGAAGAAAATGAGTTGGCTGCCGCCATTGACCGTTTCCTGTATGCAAAGCCCAAACTAAGCCGTAACATTTTTGTCCGCAGATACTATCATCTCTACGCAATACGGGATATTGCGGACGCATACGGAATGAGCGAGAGCAAGGTGACGTCTTTGCTTTTCCGTATGAGAAACGAATTAAGACGATTTCTTGAAAAGGAGGGAATTATGCTATGAAAACCGAAGTTCTTCTTCGTTCGATCGGAAAGATCAATGACGAGCTTATCGCTGACGCGGAAAGCGAAGCAAATACCAAAAGAAAGCCCGGTTGGGCCAAGCTTGGAATCATGGTTGCCTGCCTTGCGCTGGTTCTCTGCACCGGCATCGCTGCAAATGCCATCCGAAGCAATGCGACAGCAGGCACCTTCACAATGGATGTCAACCCCAGCGTGGAATATACGATTGCCAAAAGCGGGATCGTTAAGAATGTCCGCTGCTTGAACAGCGATGCGGAAAATGCGCTCAGCGATGTTGCGTTGGGAAAGCAGAGCGTCGAGACCGCTCTAACGCGCACGGTCTCCGCCTACGAAGCCTGCGGATATATGGAAAATGGCGAAGCGACTGTTCTGATCTCTTTTGATTCCCGTCTTGATGCGAATGCCGAACTAAAAGCCTCTCTCTCTGCGGAGATCCGGAAGGCCCTGGAGCAGACCGATGCCGTCGGCACACTGGTTTTCCACTCCGAACTGACGGAAAACGCTGAAGTGGCGAAGATCGCCGAGGAATTCCATGTCTCCCTTGGCCGCGCCGACTGGATCCTTACCGCAGCAAACAAAACCGGTCTGCCCACGGACGAGGTCGCCCGCATGTCGTTGGACGAGCTTCTTAAATTCCAAGAGACCTCTGGCATTGCTTCTGTCAGTGTATCGAAGTTCATCTCCTTGGAGGAAGCAAAGAAGATTGCGCTGAAGGACGCGAAGCTTGATGAACTGGTGCAGAAGATCGTGTTCACCCGAGAGGAGCTGAGCCGCAATCAGGGCAAGCCCTGCTACCTGCTGGAGTTCTACACCGGGACGAATCAATATTTCTACCAAATCGACGCAAAGAGCGGCAGCATTATTTACGCCGGGAAATTTATCACTCTTTCCGAAGCGAAGAAAATCGCCCTGGATGATGCCGGATGCAAGGATAAAGTCAGCTTTACCGAGGAAACCCTTGTGAGCGGCGGCATCAAAACGCCTTACTACCGGCTCGTCTTTGCCGATGCGAAAACACAGTGGACATATCGCATTGATGCGGTGCTGGGTATCGTGTTGGAGAAGCAGCAGAAAGAAATTGTGACAACGGACTTCATCTCTTTGGAGGAGGCAAAGCAGATCGCATTAGAGGACGCGGGACTGGATGAAGCCACGCAAAAGATCGTGTTCACCCGAGAGGAGCTGAACCGCAATTCTGGCAAGCCCTGCTACATCCTGGAGTTCTACACCGCGAAGAAGCAGTATTCCTACAAGGTGGACGCCAAGAACGGCAGCATCATCGAGGCTTACCACTTCATTCTTCTGGCGGACGCGAAGAAAATCGCACTGGACGATGCCGGGGTCAGCGAAAAAGTCACCTTTACCGAGGAAACGCTGGTTGCCGGCGGCATCAAGTCGCCCTACTATTACTTCGCCTTTGAAAGTGCCTCTGCTCGTTGGACTTACAAAATCGACGCCGTTCTGGGCGTGATCATGGATAAGACCTGCGATAAGATCATTCCCCCTGCCCCGGAGTTTATCGGCTTGGAAAAGGCAAAGCAGATCGCATTAGAGGATGCGGGGCTGGATGAAACTGCACAAAAAATCGTGTTCACCAGAGAGGAGCTGAGCCGCAATCAGGGCAAGCCTTGCTACATTCTGGAGTTCTACACGGACAAGTGTGCGTATTCCTACAAGATCGATGCAGTATCCGGGGAAATTATCGGGAAGAAAACCGAGTGGTTTTCCCGTCAGGAGTCCGAGACTGTGCCGGACACGTCTCAAAATTCCGATTCCAAGCATCGTTGAACAGATTAAGCTATGACAAAGCAGCAGAAAATGAAACAGTAGAACGTGGGGCAGGATTGTAATATCCTGCTCCACGTTCTCGGCAGCGAAATACAGAAAGCAAAAATCTCGACGCTCAAGGAGTAAGGGTGGATTTTCACAGGGGAATACTACCCTATAAACAGGAGGACAATATGAGCTTATTCAGAAAGAAAAAATGGGACATTGAAAGATCGGAGCAAAACAAGTGCTTGATTCGTCAGCTATTTAGCCAAGCGATGCCAGACGGCGATACCTGGAAGATCGTCTACGGCTATGGGCTTAATATAAAAACCAGCGATTATATTATTGCCAGAAAAACCACCTACACATATACAAGCCTAATTATTGGTTACCGTGAGTCGGACATGAGCATTGCTTTGCTGCAAACCACTCCCGAATTGGAAGGGTGCAGCGAAGCGGAAATCTTCACAAGAGACAGCATTAAAAAGGCAAAGATCTCAACGGGCATGTATACGATTTATCATCAGGGTGGTATCATGGCAGGCTATACCCAGTTTGCCACCTTGCCGGAGAATGACGAGGATTATCTGGCCTATATGTATCAGCCGGAAGAGCATGAGGATTTTGCTAAGTTCTACAAACGGTTTTCGGGAAAATAGAGCAGATTTATGAAAGAGTTACTGAGTTATCTATTCCCATTTTTCGTTGTATGTTTAATTCTTTTTGTCGTTACAAGAATATGGGTCGCCCTTGTAGATACCGTGATTGGATGGGGGAAAAGACTACTTCATCTGGAAGGCGGCGATAAAGTGTCAGTGAAATGGCACATAGCACGCCCGGCAATTCCTGCTGAAGAAACCGAACAAATGAGTGAATGTAAAGAGAAACCGGACGCCCAAAGCGGGTCGAACGGAAAAGACCGGGAGGATTAGGCAGCTACATAAACATATACCCGGATTATAGAAGCAAGATGGAAACAGCAAATCAAATAGCGAACGTTTTACTTCCATTCTGCCATAAAATAGCCGAGGGGCTTTCAAAACGAAAGCCTCTCGGCTATGTACATAATGCTGTCGTATTTATATTTCATTTATGCCTTCAAGCGCATAATATAGCGTCCCTTCAAAATCCTTTAATTCATAGCTCTGATACATCTCATTGGTGTAATTGCCTTGTTCAAATTTGACAACGCTGCCAGCCTCAGAAAAGCCATGTTTGTTTGCAGCGTCATCTCACTACTGCTTTCGATTGTTCCGTCATTCCCATTCGGAACGGTTGGAATGACAGCTGCAAGTTATGCGGTTTCTTGTGCAATCCTCTTGTCGATCTGCCTGCAAGCTGTAGCCAATCGAAAGGAAATAGTTCGTGCTTGGTGAACGACACAAGCGGTATTTATGACTTCCGCAAGTGAGGTGCAGTCAGACCGCAATAGGCCGTATATGAGCTTGCAGCGATTCTTATAACATGGAATTGGAAAGGCAGGTGATTCTAACGGTTCATGTTCATAGGTACACAATGTGACCTATGGGGCAGACCGGACGGTACAGGGCACGAAAAAATAAGTCGAGGGAATTTCCCTCGACTTATTTTTTCTTTGATCCCAAGTTTATCTGAGCGACAACATTTTATTGGATATGCAGACTTGATCCACGACTCTCGCCGAATCTGCTATCCGGCTAAAGCTGGAACGAAAGTGGTCCAACCGGTACCGCCCCGCAGTGCGGCATCATTTTCATCTGAGAGGGTGAACAAGTAAACGGGCTGGTGGAATCCCTTGCTGTCGGTCATATATTCGAGCTTACAGTCAGTGACTCGCACTTGCCGTGGGGACAAATAGTTGAACATGGGCACATCACGCCAAGAGAACTGCCCAGCACAAAGGCGCTCATACGCCTCTTGGGAAGAGATAACTGCAGCATTTCCATGAAGGGTGCTGACAGAAAGATGGTTGTCTACCTTGTAGAGGATACCGCCCTCTGCCACCCAGCAGACCAATTCACCATTGGTAAGCACATCGTTTTCTACCACACATTCTGCCCGAAAAGCGTACCTTCCCGCGCTCTCGTCCGCGATGACAAAACTGGCCGCAACGGGAATCTCGATGCCCAGCTTGTCCAGAGCGGCACGAAGGCCGTCCTCTGTGATCGCTCCGCCCTTTCCGCTGTATCGTAGTTCGCTGTCCACGCGATAATCCGTGTACTCGTAAGAGTGATCGTTGTAATACACCCACAGGGCATAGGTGCGGTGGTCAGAGTAGAAAGCTCTGCTGTCATAGTAATCTACATCGGGAGTACCGAATCGAATTTCCGCTCCCTGTCGCCCAACAAATTCTGATGCAAAGGCATCGCAGTCCTTCCTTGTGAACGGCTCCGTCCGGTACACTCCGGACGGTCCGGGCTCATTGGACAAAGAACATTCCTGCACCCATTCGATTTCCTTGGTCTTCGCGTTGTAGATCGGACCGTCCGCAAGGTTGCCATAGGGCCGGAAATGATAGGTGAGGAACACACCGGCCAGAGCAGCGATGGACAGAACGGGAAAAATAACATAGACTCCGGCGGTTTTCCATTGTTTCCTCACCAAGCTGACGAACAGCATACAAAAGCAGTACCCCAGCATGGCCCCCAAAACATTGCACATGAGATCGTCCACATCGGCCTGTCCACGACCAAGGACATACTGAAGCAGCTCGATCACAAGAGATGTGCCGACCCCGGCGGTCAGCATCCAAAACCACCGTCGGAAATGCTTTACCGCAAGAGGAAGCAGTACGCCCAGTGGAAGGAACATGGCGATGTTCAGCAAAGGGTTTAGCCAAATTTGCAGGGTAAAGTTATTCCACGCCTCCCAAAACGCCAAAAAGGGAAGGAGCTGGACGCCCGTTCGCATACCATCCATACGGTTCATTAAAGTGATGGCAGCAAGCCCACCCAAGTAGCACAACAGAAGGAGAAAGGCGACAGCTTGCCCTTTCGGAAAACATTTTCCTTCTCGACGGCACTTCAGGTTCAGCATAACAAGAATTACTGCACCTGCCGCCAAGCCGATCAAAGCGAGGGGAATTGCATTTCGAAAAAAATAAAAAATGGTTCCGATAAAATCATGCACGGTAATCTTTCTCCCTTCAATAAAATCGTATGCGAGCGAAGAAACACGCCGAAAGGCGCACAACTCCGCCGCCTGTGAGGATGCGAAATTCCTATTCGGAACGGTTGGAATGACAGCTGCAATGTGTGTCTTGTATTTTGACCAAAAGGTTGGTTTCTTGTTCTTTTGCTTATGAATATAATACCTCTTACGCTTTAATATACCTCGACGTCCGTCCCGCACCGATACGCTTTACCGAGCCGGTCTTAACCATTACCCCAAGGACGGCTTCGATGGTCGTGGGGCTGACATCGGGGAGAATTTTGCAGATATCAGCTTTGGAAAGCGGGGTCAGGCTGTTTAGCACGGTCGCCTCCACACGGGCCTTCTTCGTGATCTTCTTACCGTGTACCACTGCAAACCGCTTGTCCAATTCCTTATAGCACATATAGAGGGTGGAGAGGAAATTCTCAATAAAGGGGAAATAAGAGTTCTCATTCGTTTCCCAACCGGCAGAGGACTGCCGCAGGGCTTCGTAATAATACGCCTTGTAGTTGTTGATCTGTTCCTCGAAGGACACATATTTCCCGGCGTCAAAGCCGTTTTTATATAGCAGCAGCAGCGAGAGCAGACGGGACATTCTGCCGTTGCCGTCCCGGAACGGATGGATGCAGAGGAAGTCCAGAATCACGCAGGGGATCAAAAGAAGCTGATTGATATTCGCCTCGCTTCGGGCAGCCAGATAGGCAAGCTCCAACTGTTCCATTGCTTTTGGTGTTTCGCTTGCAGGTGTGGGGCGGAAACGGACACGGCGGTTTCCGTCAGCGCCGATCTCCAAAATCACATTATCGTCCGTTTTGTACTGCCCTCCGTACTCATAGCCCGCAAAGCTCATCATAATTTCGTGCAGCCGCAGAATATCGCTCTGCCGGAAGTCAATGTGTTCATAGCCCAAGTGAATCTCATTCAGCGCATCTCTATACCCGGCAATTTCGGCCTCGTTGTGGTTCAGCGGCGCGCTGTTCTGATTGACAATGGCGGCGATACGCTCATCGCTGGTCACAATGCCCTCGATGGCGTTGGAGCTTTTGATGGACTGTACCTTTGCGACAGCCTCAAGCTCTGTGAAAATCTGCGTGTATTCGTCCTTGCGCACGCCTGCCATAGTTTTGAGCTCCGCAATATTGGAAGTGAGGTTCACAAGGTTTGCCGGCAGCATACCGTTATTCAAAAAGGAGTAATCGAATTTTCTCATACAGCACCAGCCTTTCTGCACATAATTATAGCACACTATGTGCAGAAACGCAAGCAATCATCTGAATTATCTGCATATTCTTTTCTATAAACATGTGCAGATTAGGCTTTGAAATATGCAGCATAATAAAAAACGGCACGGAGTTTCCGTGCCGTTTGCGTTAGTTCGCTTTGCTTTTTGAAGTAGGCCACAGCATCAACACTTCCGCAAAAGTAAATGTGCTGCAGCTTCATACCCGTCCGTACCTTGCTGAGCATGAGGGCGCCACAAGGCGGTGAAGAAAGCCTTTGACGAGCTGGGCGTCAAAAAACTGCCCTCCGTCAAGAGCTTGCAGGAGGAATACGCCAAGCTGCTATCGGAAAAAAAGGCGGCGTATGCCGAATACCAGCGTTCGCGCGATGAGATGCGCGAGCTGCTGCTCCACAAGCAGAACGTGGATCGTATGCTGGGCAAAAACGAGCGCGAGGAGGAGAAGAAAAAGGAGCATGACCGGCAATAACGGTCATGCTGCTAAGCGTTTCTGCGAAACGCTTAGCAGCGCATCTTGCGCGTTCAAAGGGGGGGCGTTGCCCCTGACAAGCAGAGGGGAGTTTTCGCGGCGGCGAAAATTCCCCGAAAATGCAAAAGAGGGACCTCTTTGCCCTGCTTGCCGATCTACGTTTGCTGCGTTTGTAAATTTGGGCTTAAAATAGCACTGCTATCTTGACATTAGGCGCAACCTGTGTATAATGTAAATAGCGGTGCTATTTTTTAGAGAGGTGCTTGTAATGAGTAAAAGCGAAGATACAAAACAACTGATTCTTGACACAGCCAAAAAGGAGTTCATGGAAAAGGGATATAACGACGCTTCCGTTCGCAGTATTGCAAAACAAGCTGGGCTGACCACCGGCGCAATTTTTCGGTATTTTCCTGACAAAGAAAGCCTGTTTGCCGCACTTGTGTCCCCAGTTGCGGATCATATGTTGGATTTGTATCGCAAAGGCGGAGAACGGGGCTTCGATTCTCTGACAAATGGCCATCCGGAAAATATGTGGAATATTTCTGATGAGGTTATTTCCGTACTGGTGGAGTACATTTTCGCAAACAAGGATGCTTTCTACCTGCTTATCAGCCAGTCTGCCGGAAGTGCCTACGAAAGCTTTGTGGATCAGCTTATTGAGGAAGAAGAAAAACAGACTTATGCCTTTCAGCAGAAGATGATTCGCCAGGGCTATTCGTGCCGTCCCTTGACGCTGGACGAAATACATATTCTATTTTCTGCACAGTATTATGCGTTCTTCGAGATTGTGCGTCATAAGCTGGAAAAGGACGAAGCACTTGACAGAATACATCTCATTGCAGATTTTTTCGGTAGTGCATGGAAATTGTATTTTGCGTAAGGAGGTGTTTTTTTGCCCGTTGGTTAGCCTACTCTAACTCATTCTTGTGAATCCTACAGACCTATTTTTTGAAAGGAGTTTTTTTATGAATACTACGACTGAAAAGAAAAGATTTACCACGCGGGACGTGATGGTAATTGCAGCCATGATGGTCCTAACATTTGCAGTATATGGAGCGGTTGGTGCTCTGACACTTCCGTTTCCATTCCTGTACCTTTACTGCGCTGCCGGTATTCAGGAATTTTTCTGCGCGACATTTTACCTCGTTGTTGCCAATCGGCTGAACAAACACGGGATTTTGATGGTATGGAGTGCCGTGTTTGGCATCATCAGTGCATTGGGCGGTTATGTATTCCTGCTTCCTTATTTTCTGCTGGTAGGTGTAATCTGCGAGCTTGTGATGCTGGGCAAGGACAGCTATCGGAAGCCTTTGCGCAACGCCATCGGGTGGTCTTGTTATGGCCTCGGCATGATTATCGGAAACACTGTTCCGATCTGGGCTGCTTGGGAAAGTTATGTGGCAAAGGCATCCACGGAAGGCTTTTCTCAGGAGGTCTTTGATATGCAACTCAATATGCTCTCCAGCCCGTGGCACATGATTGGAGCCTGTGCGATCACGGTAGCTCTTGCCCTGCTTGGCTGCCTCTTTGGACAGCGTATTTTGAGACGCCATTTCCAGAAAGCAGGAATTGTAAAGTGATGGAAGCCGTAATTAACAACACAAAACTGATCCGCCGCGTCAACATTTTTGCGCTTTTGATATTGGCTGTTTGTGTCTGCGCCGTGGCTTTTCTCTGCAAAAACATGTGGCTGCATATTGTCTGCACCGCCGCACTGTTTCTTGTGATGACAATATTCGGGTATTGGGGAAAGGGACTGAAGTTCTTAGTAGCTTTCCTCATTAGCTACGGATGGCTTACATTCAATGTGCGCCATGGTATCAATATTCCATCCCCCATGCTTTTTACTTTCCTGATCGAACTGATCCCCGTCTTTATGGCGGTCTATCTTGTTTCACAGGCTCCGTCGGGCAAGCTGACTGCTGCCCTCCGGCAACTGCCGCTTCCGTCCTCCGTAAGGCTGACGGTGATTGTCATACTGCGTTTTGTTCCAACGGTGGCTTCGGAGTTTTCTGATGTGCTGGATGCCATGAAGACGCGCGGACTTCTGCTCTCTCCGCTTCAAGTGGTTTTACATCCGCTTAACACCTTTGAATATGTGGTCGTACCGATGGTGTTTCGCTCCTTGAAAATTGCAGACGAGTTGGCGGCATCCAGCGTTGTTCGCGGGATTGAGAGTCCCTACAAGAAGGAAGGCTACTACTTAAACAAGATGGCTGTAAGCGATGGCGTCATGATTGCGCTGTTTATTTCAACAGCGGCCGTGTGTATCTTGGTGTGAGGTGAGAAATTGAATCCGGCGATTGAAATTAAAAATCTCAGTTTCTCCTACGGAGACACGGAGAATCAGTTGAAGCATATCAATCTCAGCGTAGAAAAGGGGGAGGTCATCGTATTGACGGGCCCCTCCGGCAGCGGAAAGAGTACTTTGACCCGCGTGATAAATGGACTGATCCCCTATTTCTTCACGGGAGAGCTCAGCGGCGAAGTATGGCTATTCGGGAAGAACATGGCGGAGATTCCCTCATGGGAACGAGGCAAGTATGTCGGGAATGTATTTCAGGACCCGCGTAGCCAGTTCTTTGCCAATGAGGTAGCAGGTGAAATTGCCTTTGGCTGCGAAAACTACGGTGTCCCTCATGACGAGATCGTGAAAAGAGTTCAGGACGCAGCGGAGGCATTGAGCATTACGGACCTATTAGAACAGAAGGTTCGATACCTCTCTTATGGTATGCGGCAGCGGGTAGCAATCGCCTCTGCGGAGGCGATTGACCCGGATATCTATGTGATGGACGAACCCTCTGCCAATCTGGATATGGGAGCTACGGAGGACTTTGCTGCATTTGTCCGTCTTTTGAAAAAGCAAGGAAAGACGATTTTGATTGCGGAGCATAGGCTTTATTATCTGCGTGATATAGCAGATCGGATCGTCTATTTGAATAAGGGTGAAATCGTCAGCGTGATGACGCCGCAGGAAATGAATATTCTGCCCCATGAGCAGGTTTTCGAGTGGGGGCTTCGCAGTATGGAACTCTTGAACTTGCCATTCCCTGCTAATAGTGGTAAGGAAACTGAACAGAAGCCTTTGTTAAGCGTTGAGAGACTACACAAGCGGTTCGGCTTGCATGAAGTGTTGAAGGACGTTTCGTTTTCCTGCTCACCGGGAGAAATCGTTGCGATTGTGGGCCCCAATGCGGCCGGAAAGAGCACGTTGGGGAAATTGCTGTCAGGGCTCCTGAAGGAGGACGGCGGTACGATCCGCTTTGCGGAAAAGCCATTGAAAAAGAGCAGACGGCGCGGTGTGATTTGGTATATCATGCAGGATTTGGACAGCCAGTTATTCGGAGAAAGCCTGACCGACGAACTTTTGACTGGCAAAAAGGAAACGCCCACATTGAAACTGCGGGCGGACGAGTTGCTGACGCTCTTGAATTTGGCAGAGTTTGCAGACCGGCATCCGGCAACCCTGTCAGGAGGACAAAAACAGCGTCTTGCTTTGGCTGTCGCCCTGTTGAACAAAGCACCGGTCATCGTTCTGGATGAGCCTACCAGTGGCTTAGATGGCCGTAATATGCGCTCTGTCAGCAAGCAGCTTCACACACTTGCCCAAAAGGGCCATATCATCCTGATGATTACCCACGACTTGGAATGTGCCCTTGCCACTTGTAGCCGTGCGCTTGTGATCCGGGACGGCACTTTGGCAGATGACTTTCAAATTGATGACGCATGGCGGCTCATGGCCGCCATGCGGGAATAACAGGAGGCGCTATGGAAAAGAAAAGAAAATCCGGCACTGCTTATTTAATGCAGTTGGCCGGGAAGTATAAATTGCATCTGTTTGTATCTGCCCTGTTCGGGATTGCCAGCGCATTATGCTCGTTTGTCCCGTATGTCATGGTGTATCGAAGCATCTTGGTTTTGCTGGATGGTGAAGGAAATGCTTTGCGCTATGGCTTGATTGCCGCAGCAGCGATTGCAGGAAAATTTCTCTGCTCCATTGTTTCAGGAACATTTTCTCACATTGGAGCCTTTAACACGCTATACAACGTGCGCACGCAGATCAGCAGGCACATTGCAAAAGTGAATTTGGGATTCTTCACCGACCATGCTTCGGGTGAGATCAAAAAAGTCATCATTGAAGATGTGGAACGGATTGAGAGATTTTTGGCTCATCAGATTCCGGACGTGACCTCTGCAATATGCGCGCCTGTGATTGTATTCATTTACCTGCTCACGATCAATGTCCCCATGGCTTTGTGCTTGCTGGTGCCTGTGGTGCTGGGGCTTATTATTCAAGGTGTGGCAATGGCGATTACCGGGAAACAGATGCCGACCTATCATCGCCTGCTGGAAAAGCTGAACACGGCGATCATGCAGTTCATCAACGGGATGCCCGTAATGAAAGCCTACAATATGACCGCTGAGAGCTATCGGGACTATGCAGACACGGTAGAGGAATACAATGCGTTCTGGAAACGCTGCACCAAAAGTCAGGGATATACCTACGGCCTGTTTGTGGCATTGGTTGAAAGCGGAATCCTTTTTGCCCTGCCGCTGGGCGGCCTGCTCTACTTCCGGGGAGCATTGCCCATGCAGGATTATTTGTATTTTATGGTCATGAGTATGGTGTTTCTCTCCGGTCTGCTCAATCTGATGAATTTTGCCATGATGTTCAGTCAGATCATGAGCGGCGTGGGGCGAATCCAAACCATTATGGATCTGCCCTGCACAACAGAGGGAATACAGACCTTAGACCGCGCACAGCCTTATGGTGTGAGCTTTGAGGACGTTACTTTCCGATATGACAAGAGCGACGTGCTGAAAAACATCACGCTGTCTCTGCCTGCGGGCAGCCTGACCGCCTTTGTCGGGGCTTCCGGGGCCGGAAAAACCACCGCTGCACAGCTTATCCCTAAGTTTTGGGAGGTCGCGGAGGGCAGCATCTGCATCGGCGGAAAGAACATTTTAGAATTGAAAAATGATAATCTGATGGACTTGGTGTCCTTTGTATTTCAGGAAACCTTTACGCTGCATGACAGTATTTATGAAAATATCGCCATTGGAAACAAAGAAGCTACGCCCCAGCAAGTAGAGGCCGCGGCCAAAGCTGCGCAGATCCACGATTTTATTATGAGCCTTCCGAATGGCTACAAAACTAAATTGGGCGAGGACGGCGTAAAGCTGTCGGGCGGAGAAAAGCAGCGAATTTGCATTGCGCGGGCAATTTTGAAAGATTCTCCCATTATTATCTTCGATGAAGCGACCAGCTTTGCGGACTTGGAAAACGAACATAAAATCCAGCTTGCCTTATCGCACTTGCTGAAAGGCAAAACCACCATCATGATCGCTCACCGGCTCCATACGATTACGGGCGCAGATCAGATTTGTGTATTCCACGAAGGACGCCTTTTGGAAAAAGGAAAACATGATGAACTGGTGTCAAAGGGCGGGCGGTATGCCGATATGTGGCGCAGTTATACGCAGGAGGTGACAGCATGAATTACACATTCAAAATGATTCGCCGGGTAGCCGGTAAAAATATAAAGTCTCTGTATCTACCCATTGTGCTGTCCTGTGTGGATGCCCTGCTTCACATGGGTATGTTCAGCACAATGATTATGACGATTATCGAGCTGATCGGCGGCGTCTTTACAATGCAAAGATTGACCTTGTACGGCGTCATTCTCGTACTGCTGTTTCTCATGCGGGCGATCCTTTTTTCCATAAACTATACGCAAGTACAGTATCGCGGTGCAGATATTTCGGCGCAGCAACGCCTTTCTCTCGGCGATCATATTCGTAGCCTGAATCTTGGGTATTTCAACAAGAACAGCATCGGCCGCCTCATGAGTACGCTGACTACGGATATTACAGACTTTGAACAGGTTTTGACACATTCTCTGGCGAGCTTGATAAAGGTGCTGTTCTTCAGCGCTCTGGCCCTCCTGTTTGCCTTTATGGTTTCATGGCAGTATGGACTGATTGCTACGGTGCTGATCCTGATTGCGTTCCCTTTGATGCGTCTGAGTGGAGAGATGTCACAGAAATACGGCGGCAGGCAGCGGGCAAGCGTTAGTCGTGTGATTTCCCGCATTGTGGAGTACATCAATGGAATCAGAACCTTTAAGCTCTATAACATGACAGGCGAAAAGTTTCAGCGCCTTGACGATAGCTTTACCTCCTTAAAAAAAGATTCCGTAAAACTGGAACTCTCGATTATGCCTTTTTCTATCTCCTTCAGTTTTGTGACCTCGTTGATTCTTCCGGCAGCGTTAATTTTGGCTCCGGCCTTATATCAGGCGGGAGTAATCGACACACAGCGCATGATCGCCCTACTGATGATAGGCGTATCGCTTTCCAGCATGATGGCAACGCTCGGCAGTCTGTACCCGGAATTGAAGTATCTCAGTAAGGCGGCGGAGAACATCTTACAGGTTCGGCAGGAGGCACCCTTGCCGTATCGTGAGGATGCAGCGCAGCTTAACGCATTTGATGTCAGCTTTTCCCATGTAAATTTCGCTTATGAGAAGAATGTACCCGTGTTGCATGACGTTTCCTTTTCAGTGAAGCCGGGGACGACGACGGCACTGGTAGGGCCATCCGGCAGTGGTAAAACCACGATCATCAGCCTGATTTCCCGGTTTTGGGATGTGTCAAAGGGCTCCATTACGATTGGAGGCTCAGATATTCGGGAACAGTCACCGGATGTGCTGACAGGGAAAATGGCCATCGTCTTTCAGGACGTTTATCTGCTGCATGACACCATAGCGAACAACATCCGGGTGGGAAAGCCGGGTGCGAGTATGGAGGAAATCATCGCGGTAGCAAAGGCAGCGCAATGCCACGAGTTTATTTCGGCGTTGCCGGACGGCTACGATACCGTGGTGGGCGAAGGTGGAAATACCCTTTCCGGCGGCGAAAAGCAACGAATCTCCATTGCACGCGCTCTCATCAAGGATGCACCTATCGTCTTGTTGGATGAAACCACTTCCAGTTTGGATGCAGACAATGAGAAAGAGATTCATAGGGCGCTGGACGCTCTGATGAAAGACAAGACGGTAATTGTCATTGCGCATCGTCTGAATACGATCATCGGGGCGGATCAGATCCTTGTGCTGGACGAAGGAATAATTTGTGAGCGCGGAAACCACAAGGAGCTATTGGCACAAAACGGGTGGTATGCCCGTATGATTTCAGAGCAAACAAAGGCGCGGGAGTGGAGCATTCCCTGACGCCGCAAAAGATACTTATACGCAAAACGGAGGAGCTTGCAAAAGCAAGCTCCTCCGCACTGGTATACTGTATCGCTGAAATGTCAGTGTTGAGGATACTGCTTCCACAGGCAATCCTCAATCGTTTTGATGGCATGAACCGTCTCGACATCATCGACTCCGTTTGATAGAAGGGTGTAACCTCGATGTATGCAGCCATTCTTCACCCTTAATTCTTCGGCATACACGCCGCTGTAGTCCCAGCCTCCATTAAGCCAGCAACAGCTGATTGTACTGTCCCTCTTAGATTTCGCCGGATACTCCGGCAAAAAGCGGCAGTATACTGCGATTGTGTCTGTGCAAAATACACATCGTTACCTGCCCTCACACCACCCATGTTTCGGATGCTTTCTCTGAATGTACGAAACCTCATGGGCTGTACTTCAGAAGAGTGTATTCGGGCTGCTATCGTGCGCTGCATGCGTTTCCTGCACCGGCATTGTCACTGATTTTATCGGGTTCTGCAGATAGTATGCCGTCAGCCACGACTGGTAGTGGGTTTTGGTCATCAGCATAAGCTCGCTGAGCAGCTCAAAAGTCATGCTGACCGAGACATGGTTTTCAGGATTCTTTCCGAACCGCGGCACGATCAAGCCTTTGGCGTTGGTTTCTCCGGGACCGCTGTCAGCAACGAAAAGAAAATCCGTCTTACTGCCGCAGACGAGCTGCGCAGTCCGCGACAGGCTTTTCCCATCCGCCCGTGCCCGTCCGTACCTTGCGAGCTTTTCCGCAGAAGTGCCACCAAGACACTGATAGAGCGGCGTGCTGTCACCATTTTTCTTCTTAGCCTGCATAAGATAGCGCAATTCACCACCCACCAGCTTCCGGCACAACTCTAACACCTCCGCCATATCGATGTAGATTTGAATGCTGTTGGTCTGACGCTGGCCGGAGGGCTTGCTGAGGTCGTAGGAGGCAAATGTAAAATGCGCTTTCCCGATCTCAAAGGCATCATTCAGACTTTCCACAAAACAGTTGCGTGCATCGACGCGAATGATTTGGCTACGGTTGCGGTCGTCATTCATGGCTGAGCTCCTTCCACAACACCGGCAGATGTTCAAGTGCGTCGATAAGACGGTCGCTGTTTTTTTGAAACTGCTCCCGGAAACCTTCCTGAATGTCATAATTAAGATACAGCGCCTGATAGGTGATGGACCAGACCAGCTCCATGGATTTGTCAGGAAGCATTTTCTCCAGTTCCACGATTTTCTGTCTTACGGTGAACAGCGCTTTCTGCCATGCAATAAAATCGTTGTCGTGGATGGGTATGCCGAAGCTTTCTACCCACTCGCGTACGGTATGCTCTTCGGAACGATCTCCGCACTCAATGGGATTGATGATATACTGGATCCTGGCACGCTCAATGGCATCCGGATCCGTTTCTTTCGCATCCAGCTTTATGCTGCGACCCAGTGGGAACAGGGCGCAAACCGTAGGCTTTGCATTATGAACAGAACATTTCCGATCCCTGAGCAGCGGGCAACGCTTAATAGATCCCCTCGGCTTGAGCCGTACAATGGGGATTCGGGAGTTTTGCCCCAGATATACCTCGCAATATTGTGCAATGGTGTCCTGTGGCGCAAGTCCCAGTTCCTTGGATATGTTGTAGAGGTCTTTGGGATTCAGGAGAATATCCTCCCGGTTGATGCAGCACTTCCCGCACTGCTTGCAGTGAAAACGAAAATGCTCATCCGTTCCGATGCACATCTCGTCGTAGTGCTCCACAATGTGTTGTAATCTTTGCTCCATTTTACTTCTCCTTTACATAGAATAACAGTCGGTTTGTGTTGGTTATGGCTGCTCCGCCAACAGGGACAGCGCCGCCTTGAGCTGTTGAAGATTTTTTGCATATTGCTTTAGGAACGGCTGATCTAAGTCAAAATCCGAATACTTATATCGCCAGAACAGGAGCATCGCCTGTTGCCGATGGAATTCGGGTATCCGACGCATGAGTCGTGCAATATCCCGAGCAGAACCAAGATCCATTCTAAGAAACGCTTTGTCTTCCTCGGTAAACCGCCGTTTCATCCATGCCTTTACATAAACGGCCGGGCCTTTGAAATGGTGTTCCTTTTCGCGGCTCACCAGATATTCCGGGTGGCCGTCATCTCCGATACCGGCAACGAATGGATAGATCCGGCAGGTTCTTGGTTTTGCCGCATGGACCATACACCGATTCTCTTTCAGAAAAATGCAGGCGTCGTCAACACCTGTAACTTTCAGCATGAGCATGAAATACCCACATTCGTCCAGTAGGGCAAGTTCGGTATACCGCGCAACAAAGTCGTCCATGCAAATGACTCCCTTGTCCCTTTCCCGCAGCAGCCTTGTCAGCCGGAATACATCCGGACTTTCCAAGGGAACGCTTTGCCGGACATGGCGGCAGCACTCGCCGCAGCAGGTGCAGTGAAAGGGGACCCTCTCGCGAGGAGAGATTCTGTGCGTTGTTGATAAGACTTCTTCGATGTTCATTGTGATATTCTCCTTTAAGGCCACAGGAGGCGCCGAAAATTCGACGCCTCCTGTTTGTGCTGTAAAGCCTGATTTGTTTTTGTGTTCAGCGTTTGGTTTACCCCTTTTCAAAGCGAATCCGCTTGAACCCGATTGGCTCACAGTAATAGAACTCACTTTCTCCTGATGCAAGAAATATTTCCACTACATCGGAGACCGAGAGCGACCGCCCTTTGTAACCGGAAGGGTGCTCCATGTTGAAAACATAGAAGATATCCTCCAGTGTTTGCGCAGACGCTTCTCCAGCAAAAACGCAGTCGTAAAGCTCTGCAGGGACTCGACCATTACTGACCGATATGATGTGATTCAGGCTCTGAAATGCAAGACTGTTCTCATCGCGCTCTATCGCAATCTGGTAGATGGCAATTTTCACGACAATGCACCTTCTCTCTCATACAGATCCTCTGTATCCATGCTCTGCAGCCGATATGGTTCTTCGCACTGTGGGTCTTCCGGAAAACGATTCTGCCGATCCGGTATGACGGCACGCAGCACATTGCGTCCCGTTTCTCGAAATTCATCCAGACGGATATCGCAGTCGGCATAGATGCCGGATACATACCTACCGGCCTGAAAGCGTTCTCCTTCCTGAACCCTAAGCCCCATTGTGTTGAGGATCCTTCCGATTTCACGTGGAGGAAGGCTCAGAACCACTTGAAAATCCGGGTGGCCATATTTCTCCATGCCATGAGTATGCGCATTGCAGGTATAGGGCAGGAATCCTTTTTCCTCCTTCCCGCACTCGTCACAGGCTCCGTTTGCTACAAGATGGATGATCCAGTCGATATTGTTGTTCATACTGCACCTCATACTTTCTGAATGGAATACACGCTATTGCGCGTTTCAATCACGGTAGTTTCTTGTGTGTCTGCCAGAATAGCACAGACTGTGGAAGTCCTTCGGTATCCGTCAGTCTCCTGAATATATGCCGGTAAGCCGATATGTACCGGGTACAGAAGCTTTCCTGTCAGACAGATCTCGGGTTTAACCGCATCAGGCATCCTCTTCGCCTCCTTCCAGAATGCGGCGCATCTCGCGCATGGCATCCGTCAGGTCGGCAGAGAAATCCTCCCAGTTTGACAGAAAGGTAGTAAGTGATGCCGGATCGTGAAATACAGCGTCATCCAATACCAGGATTTCATAGTCTTCCTCGTCCATACTGTTGTAGGGTAGACTCAGATAGCCGTCTTTTGTGGCCAGGATAAACGCACCGGCATGGATTCCGTCGCAGATGGGATAGCGCCAGCACAGCTCATTTCCGTGCGCGGCATAATAGCGCCGCCTAATATCACTGAGCGTGCGGTCAGTGCTGTCGTTGTCTTTCAGGTATGTCAGAATCTCTTTGGCCGACATCAGCGTATCCGAATTGAGTGTTCTTAAAAGACCGCTCACCGTGTAAGGCCGCGTTTCCGAGCTGACAAAACCGATCAGCCAGAGTGCATCGTCCTCGACCATCTCACACTTCCAGTCCGCCTGTAAAGCGGCCTTCAAAAGAAGTGAGCCAAGTGTCATGCCGAAACCGTGTACGGCCTCTGAATCCTCCGGCAGAGTTTCCATGCGGGTCTCCGCGTCTGCTTGTACAGCATCCAGCAGCCGATTCAAATCAGCAACCGAAAACAGCCCATGCAGTGCACGGGCGCCCCAGTATCCTTGATCCTCCGGCCACACACGCAGAAGAAACCTTCGGCCCAGAACAGCCTTAATTTGATCTGACAGCAACTTTGCGATATCATCCCACGCAAGTCGGTAGGCTTCATATGCCCGGCTTTTATCAATCACCTTTTCCATACTCCGTTTCCCTTTCCGGCCGATATGGCCCATAATACTGTGTGTCCTCCGCATCGGAGGTGTAGACGCCGATGCAAAGCTCGTGGCAGGGGCTGTGCTCCGAGTTGTATTCCGCAAAGCATACGAGTTCCTCCGGCTCGCCATCCCGCAGTAGATACAGATTGATGGCCGGATAGGTCGTATCTGCATAAGCGACGGCTCGAAGATGTGTGCCGTCCGGCAGAGGCAGCGTGATGTGCGGATACGAAACGGTGTCCGGCGTCGGCGTTTGCGAAAGAGAGAACCGCTTTCGTCCCGGTCCCCCGTTTTCAGAGAATCGCTTTCTCGCCTGATCCAGTTCGATCTGCAGTGCCGTGAAGATCTGCTCGACGGCATCGGCGTCATAGGCATAGGTGTTTGTTCCGGAGCAGTTGCCCAGAAGGCGCAGCATCCGGATAATTTTGTTGACTCGCGCCTCCGCCACGCGACGGAAACGTGCATTCTTGGTTTCTTTCATTTTGTGACCTCCTATTGTTTTCTACGCAATCCACGAGAACTACGCACGCCCCCGCCTCATCACAGAAAGCGGAGTTCCAATGCGGTGATTGCGCCATCCTGTTTATAAGCATATACGCCATAGCATCCGTCGCCGTACCCGGACGAGCTATAAAAGCCGTCCTCTGTCAGCCATGCATCGCCATTACGGACACGGTCACAGAACCTGCCCCATTCCTCGTCGCTGTAATCCGGTTTGTTGTGGAAAAAACCGGCCAGTCCGGCGTCAACACCTATGCTGCCGATCTCCTCCATGTCCTTCTGGCGCGGTATATCACCGTTTCGGTATATCCCAATCGCACCGACCAGTATGTACGAATACGGCGTACCGTCCTCATACTTGCCTTTGTCGGTATGACGCCAGACATAGCAGGCATATTCGCCTTCACTGATTTTCACATTGTTCATCCGGCACCAGACATCTTTGTCGTAACAGGGGTCGGTGATATCCACGCTGCCGTGGAAGTCCATGACCCCGATCTTCGCTTTTCTCATTGCGTGTCCTCCTAACTGTAAGAATTTACGAGAAACGATTTGCCTTCTGCGGAAAAATCACAGTTGGAACAGCTCCAAATATCCGTTTCGTCAGGATAGTGCGTGACCTCAACGCACTCATTCAACGCTTCCAGAAAAGTGCCGTTGCAGTCGATTTTCCACTCCTGCGTAACATGTACTGTGACCTCGAAGCTCTTGGCTCCGCAGACAGGACAACGGTATTTGTGGTTTGTCATCTTGATTTCCTCCTGAGACCGGAAACGGAGCAGGTAATCCCTGCTCCGCAACCGTTGCGCCGCCTGCCATTCAGGCCAGCATGTCCTCAAATTCCTGTTCAGTCAGCGTTTTTACGCCCAGCTGCTGTGCTTTGGTCAGCTTGCTGCCGGCTTTTTCGCCAACGATCAGATAATCGGTTTTCTTACTCACGGCACCGGACGGATGGGCGCCCAGAGAAATCAGCTTCTCCTGGATGCCGTCACGGGTGTAATGCTCCAGCTTTCCGGTAGCAACGACGGTCTTGCCTGCGAAGGGGTTATTCATGGTGGTTTCCATAGTCAAATTCTCCTTTGTTTCAAATTGAATTTTTCTCAGCAGCGGACGCCAGAGCTTTGCCTCCTGAGCATCCGCATACCAGGTATAAATATTGTTGTGCATGGTCTCGCCAAAATCCGGCAGCTGTGTGAAATCGAAGCCGTTGAGAATTGCCGCCTCAAACTCAGCCCATGAGCCATGAAAATAGCGATCCAGATCCCGGCCTGCATGGCGCCCAACCATGGGGATGCCCAGACCGGCGATGAACTTTGCCAACGTACAGCAGCGGCTTTTTTCGATCGCGGCCTGCAGGCGTTCGAAGGACTTCTCGCCGAACCCCTCCGTCTTGATGATCTCCTCACGATGCCGTTCCAGTTCATACAGATCGCCAAAATTGTGAACCCAACCATGGCCAATGAGCTTTTCCAGTGTTGTTGCCGAAAGTCCCTCGATATTCATGCGGGTCTTCTCGCAGAAATGCGCGAACTTCTGCACCAGCTTTGCAGCGCAGTGGGGATTAACACAGTATAACTGCCGCGTTCCACCGCTTGTGCGTTTGACGGTCAGAGGTTCATCACAGCAGGGGCAGGTCATAGGCAGCGCATACGTATTGCTCGGTGTCCTGTTATCTGCGATCTGCGGGATGATCATGTTCGCTTTATATACGCGGATCTTATCTCCGATACCAAACTGGAATTCATCAAAGACATCCAGGTTGTGCAGATACGCACGGCCAACAAGCGTCCCATCGATGTTGACTGGGTCGAACAAACCGGTAATGCTCACCATACCGGTTCTGGTCGTAGCCAGCTCCACACCGCGGAAATGCGTATCATACAGCTCATCCTCCCACTTGAGTGCAATCAGCCGGTTCTCGTGATGGCCGGTTGCGCCAAGGCTTTTGCCGTAACGGATCTCTTCATACTCCATGATGAGGCCATCCACCGGATATGCAAACTTCTTGGGATCCATGCTTTTGATCGTATCGCGGAGCATCTGTTCGCTGTGCAGCACATCCAGATAGATGTACGGCACAACGGAAAAACCGTTGTCCTGCAGGAAGGTCTGTTGCCCCAGTTTGCTTTCCGGTTCCAGATGGTCGCTGACCAGTTCGAAAGCCCAAAACTCCAACCGGCGCTTGCTTGCCTCACCGGCGTCAAGCTTTCGCGTGCTGCCGGAGGCCAGATTCCGTGGATGGGTATAGGGTTCCTCCAGACTGGCATTGATTCTGCGGAAGCTCTCCCATGAGATGACGCCCTCTCCGCGTACCTCAAACGATTCCTTCGTGGGGATCGTCAATGGCACGTTTCGAAAGGTACGCACCGTATGGGTCACATCCTCGCCGATGATACCCTCGCGGCCGCGGGTGATGGCCTGCTTCAGTTTTCCGTACTCATACCGCAAAACCAGTGTAAGGCCGTCCACCTTCCAACTCAGCAGAACAGCACGTCCTGCTGCAAACCGGATCAGATCCTCAATGGACTTCGTCTTGCCTGCGGACAGCATGGGCTTTGTATGCCGCACCTCCGCAAGGCTTTCCAAAATCTCTCCGGAAACCTTCTGCGTCGGCGAGCCGGAAAGCACCAGCCCGGTATCATGCTCCAAAGAGGCGAGTTCCTCTGTCAGTCGGTCATATTCCAGATCCGTCATAATAGGAGCATCGTTTTTGTAGTAGGCGATATCTGCTTCTGTGAGCTGCTCGATCAGTTCGCGCATCCGCTCCAGATTTGTGTTGTTCTTTTCTTGCATAATGCTTTTCCTTTCCGTTAATAGATTTTGCTGAGATACTGCCGGACAGTCTGAAGCCGATCCTGCGCGGCATTCTCTGCGTCAGGGTCGGCTCCGTTAAAATCCATGTCCAGGATCTCAACATCGAATTTGTAAGGGCTGGCTCCGAATACTTCCCGAACCATTCCGTCCTTGACAACGATGACGACTTTATCCGTTCCCATCACCCCCTTCCTTAGGATGAGCGCATGGGTGGACCGGCATCCAATCACCGCATTCCCGGCAGTACAGCTTACCATTGCATCTGTCACGGATATTTTTGAGCTGCGTTCCTGTCATTTCGTGGCGTTTTCCGCACCCGGAACACTTGACCCATAGAATCTCTGCATTGCAAAGCACTTCAGGGCGATATTTCCGGTTGAATGGAATAAAATCGCACCACGCCGGATTGTCCGGCAGCCGCGCCATATGTAAACTCAGCACATCCAATTCAAACTGAGAAGGACTTTGTTCCCAATGGCTTTGTTCTCTTTCCCATGCGAAAAGCTGCTGATATAGCTCCTGCTCACCGGATTGCCGGATCAGTTGTTTTGCCAGCCGGGTCCACTCGGCTTCCGGCAGATCTCCGATATCGGTCATCACGCCGTGCCGATAGCCGAACACCTTATCTCGGCCTTCGCCGGAGATGAGGTAGCTCCGTCCGGTATAGTAGTGAACACGCAGATCCGCAAAGGTCAACGCATGCTCGGTATTCCCGATATTATCCATCTGCATCACCTCACAACGCGAGTCTGCGGCTTTCCTCCGAAAGCACCTGCTTAAAAAGCTCCATATACCGCTGAAAGCTCTCTGCGGTCAGCGGCCCTTTCAGGGATGTTTCGCTCCAACAGATGAGTTCTTCCTCCGGGACACTGTAAGCAGCTGGGATAAATCCGGCTCCGTCATAGTGCGGACAATTGGGTCGGACTAGCTTTTGCAGCTCCGCCTTGGTTGTGGCGGAACCTATCATCCGGCATTTCTTGTCTGCAATGGCATAGAGCAGCTTCGGCATATAGCCAAGCTGCCGGTAACAATGCAGATACCGCTGAAGCTCGCTAACGGCTCCAAGGCGGAGCTTTTTGACTCGTTCAGGCGTATCTGAGGCGGCAATCTCCGCAATACACGGGATGATCACCATCATGTAATCGTCTTCCACTGGCATTTCCTTTCTGCATTCCTGCATGTAATATCTATCTGTACGGGTATGCCGAAAGGCTCCCCGGAGCAAAGGGTAAGGGAGCGGTTAGGCTCCGATCTATATAAAAAAGCGCTTAAAGAACCGAAGCTCTCTAAGCGCTTTTGGACCCAAGGATCCCAGATATGAAATTGTCAGCAGGGAGGGGGCATACTCCCCGCCGTCCCCGTCTGTGCCTCTGTTTGTGAGAGGCAGAAGAAACAAAAAAGTGCCTGAAGACTTTCATCCTCAGGCACTGTGTTACTCATTCACTGTAATTGCTTGGTGGCAATTCTGAAACTTACATAAACATTATAGCAGGGATTCTGCCATTTCGCAAGTGGAACCTTGAAAGTTCCTGCTATAGGCTGAATGCTGCAAAGTCAATGCTCATATACGGTGAAGAAGCAGATGACAAAGCTATGGTCAAAATGCCTCGCTATCGCGCCGATAGTCAGTTCCATAGCAAAAAAGCGAGCTTTCGCCGACGCTCATGCAGAAATGCGACTTAGGCGGAAAGCTGTCTGTTTTTTGCAGGAGGCTGCGTTATTGCCCAATCATTTCCGCATCAACCAGCCGACAATATCGGATATCTCCTTCCTCATATAACTCAAATGTACCACTAACCGTAATCTCGCTGCCCAGCTCCGGATAATCATCCGGATAGGTATGCTTACCGGTCAGTACAAACTCCAATCCCTGTGAGCAACAAGCCATTGCATCACCAATGATACAGGTGAAGTATTGGGTTTTCGTATCAGGATTTTCGTAATATACAAATTGTCCCGTCATTTTAATGGTTGTCCCAATATAATCATCGGGGGCGTACATCATATTAAAGACTTCGGAATATACCATTGTACTGCTAAACCTTGTGAGGTCAACATCAACACCGTCTGTGCTTTGCGTTGGTTCAGAGGCTGCTGGCTTAGACTCCGATTTCTTTTCTGTGGACTGTTTTTGTGAAACAGAAGATTCTGGCGCTTGGTTATCGGCTGAATCAGCTGCAGCAGTCACTTTATCTATTTCACGGCCGCAGGCGGCGAGAGGGACAAGAGTTAGGGCAATCAGCAAAACACACAATATTCTTTTCATCTATGAACACCTCCGAATACCGTGCCTGCCAGCCACGACAGACCGAAAGCGCCGATCTGAACGGCGACGATGGTGGAGCCTACCGGCGTACCGGCGAGAATGGACGCCAGAATGCCGAGCAGCGCACAGAAAACCGAAAGGACTGCCGCGCAGATGGTCACGCTGCGAAAGCTCTTGAACATCCGCATGGCAGACAGTGCCGGGAAGATCACCAGTGCGGAGATCAGCAGGGAACCCACAAGGTTCATCGCCAGCACGATGACTACGGCGGTGGTGACGGCGAGCAGCAGGTTGTACAGGTCAGCCTTTGTTCCCACCGCCTTGGCAAAGTCTTCGTCAAAGGTCACGGCAAAGATTTTATTGTAAAACAGCAGGAACACCGCCACAACCGCCGCAGACAGCGCCACGCACAGCCGGACCTCGCTTTTTGACAGCGTCAGGATGGAGGTGGAGCCGAACAGCGTGCTGCACACATCGCCCGAAAGATTGGACGAGGTGGAGAAAATGTTCATCAGAAGATAGCCGACGGCAAGTGCCCCCACCGAGATCATGGCGATGGCGTCGTCGCCCTTGATTTTCGTATTCTGCCCTGTATGCAGAAGCGATACTGCATTGATAATCGTAATGACCATCACCAGCGGCATTTCATTGGTGATTTGTAGCACGGCGGCAATGCTTGTGTACGGTAAAGAAGCAGGCAGCAAAATGATAGACAGAAAGCCTCGCTATTCCACAAAATTCAATTAGGTCTTGCATTTATTTGGTTTTTGCTATATAATAAAAATCGAATAAACCATAACACGGAGGGAACTCTATGTGGAAGTATGTTCTAAATAAAATGATAAAGCAGAAAGAAGCGACATTCTTTATTGTTATGATCATTCTGAGTTTCGCCGTTTCTTCGGCTGCTCCATATTTGAATGGTAAATTCATTGATCTCCTCACTGTTTCAAAGGATATTCATTTAATTGTGCAGTTTGCGCTTATCATTGTTGGAGTAGGTGTTGTCGGCGCATTGCTTTCTTATTGCTCTAACCTAACGACTGTAAAAGTATTGACAAAAACAACAATGGCATCGATTTATGAAGGCATGGATAATCTGCTTGAAACAGACCTAGTTATTGCTGAGAAATTGGACTTTTCATATATTACACAAAGATTGTTTCAAGATGCAAATGTCATAACTTCATTTGTGTTGTCTAATTTTCTTTCTATTTTTCTTAATGGAATTTTAATTGTGGGTGTACTCTACTGCTTTTTTGTAATAGACCCTTTGTTATGTCTAATCGTTGTTGTTGTCCTTATCCCTTACATTGTGCTTTTTCTCGCTCTGAAAAAGCCGCTGTTTGATTCATCGGAGAAAAAAAAGGAGGCAGACTCCCGGCTGTTTGGAAGCATACACTCAATTGTTGAACAGGTTTTTAGTATCCAGCTTAACTCAAGATTTTCAGGGGCAAAAAAAGAAGCGCAAGCATCATTTACTAATTGCTTTCCGTTTATTTTGAAAGCAGGCAGATTGTCGTATCTGTTTTCCTCTATAGATAGTATTATTCAGACTGTATTTCAATCTGTTTTGTTTATATTTGCAGGTATACAAATTGCTGTTAGCAACATGACCGTTGGCGAATTTGTGATGATCAATTCATATTTCGCCTTACTACTCAGGGCTGTTAAATACTACACGGCAATTTACAAGCAATATCAAGATTCCCTTGCATCATATAAACGAATGCGCGCAATTCTCGCATATCCCAAAATCCTGAATGGCGAGATAGAGATAGATGCAATAAATACAATTGAAGTGCAAAATCTGAATTACGGCTTCTCCGATCAGAAACACATGGTCTTTTCAAATGCTAACTGTGTTTTTAAAAAGGGAGAGAGTTACTCGATTATTGGAGAAAATGGCGAGGGAAAAAGCACCCTATTCAAAATACTTACCTCACTCTATGGATATGGCAAATATGTCTTGTTTGATGGTCTTCTTTCAGCAGAGATCGATTTGAAAAGCGCGAGAAAGAGGCTGTTCTCATGCGTACCTCAAAAACTGTATGCTCCACAAATAAACGTGAAAGATTTTTTGGTAAAAACCATGAACGTTACTGTGGATGAGCTAAATCTGATGCTTGAAAATAGTGAAGAACTTAATGGATATGCCCAGTTTCTTAAAAATATCTTGGGGCATCGATGCGATACTTTGTCTGGCGGCGAGCTGCGCAAGTTATACGTATGGGTAGCATCGCAAAAAAAGGCGGACGTTTTGCTTCTGGATGAACCGACAACCGATTTAGATACTCAAAGTCAAGCTGAGTTGATAGATTTCATTAAGCAAAATAGGAGTGCTCAACTGATTATTGCAATGACACACGACAAAGGACTAATTGACACAACACAACATGTAATCAAAGCAGAAAAAGGAGGATTATTTGTATTATGAAAATGGATGTTCCCAACACAGGAAGCCTTGCCTCTTTTGAAGGGCTGATCCCCAAAAGAAACGAGCTTCCCTATTACAGAAAAGAGAATAACGGTTACAGTTCTATGCTCACCAACAACGGGGATTACAATTACTCGATGCTGAATGGAACAGGTAATGTAATTCTTGAGTTATGTACGGGTGAAAATAGCGTTCACGCTATTTTGAGTAAACTACAAGATAAGTATCCTGATGTGCCTAAAAAGACGTTATTTGACGATATTGTCAGAGTATTACACATGTTAACACAAATAGATGCTATCAGTTGGATGGATAAAGATATGAGGGATTCAAATCCATTTTCATTCACTGCATCAGAAGTGATTTCTGATGGTTGCACACTTTCCCTTGTTATGGAACACGAAATAAGGGAAACTGTCAAGTTTATTAGAGACGCAATCGCAAAGAATCATAATGAACAATGCGCCTTTTGTTATATCTGGGGAACGAATTATCGAGAGTATGAAAATGCAACGGTAGTTAGACAATGCCTCTACAGCTATTATAAAGACTTTTTCACATTAAAGTCTAAAGGTCAGATTATCGGAACTGTTATTGTACGCCCTGCTATAGAGGCTTTTTTGAACGAAGCAACAATTCAGCTAATGGCACTCCCCAATTCATATGTTAAACCTGTCATTAGGAGCATAATAAGCTTCTACGCAAGTTTTCCATTTAAAAAAATAAATCTCCTGAGAATCCAGCTGCCGAAGGATTTTTATGAAACGAATCAAGAGTTTGTCTCTTCTCTTGAGTTGTCAGGCTTTTCTTTAGAAGCACTACAAAAGAACGCATATCTCGACAGAGATTTGTATTCTTATGCTGTAAATCTAAAGATCGACAGCTGAATCGCTAATGCGTAAAGGAGGTTTGTATGGCTAACAAATATTATGACATTTTAAGAGCTCCACATCAAGTGGCTTTTGACAT